>Ga0209614_1000130_pt1 | contig 68009 bp, 75 predicted proteins | sample BlaSprsedimmetaG_FD_185484 | JGI IMG/M metagenome (GOLD analysis project Ga0209614, IMG submission 185484) | Hot spring sediment bacterial and archeal communities from California, USA to study Microbial Dark Matter (Phase II) - Blank Spring... ... | reverse complement strand
TATAATGTCTCTGGAATTGTGCACCTGTGCCGCTCCCACTGTGCTTCCCCCTCCCTTCCGCGGGCACTTTGCAATGTCTGTAACATTTAATGAGACGCGGATGCAATATTTTCAGGCTGATTACGATCATGACGCAATGGAGTTAGGCAGATGGCTGAACCAATATCCCAACAATGCGACGGCAACTGTGCGCACTGCGCCTCGGCAAGCACCTGTGATGACCCGCAGAACACCCAGAAAAAGACAGGACCGCCCGAGCGGGTGGAGATGGCTGTCAAGCACGTGATCCTCGTCCTCTCCGGCAAGGGCGGGGTGGGCAAGACCACCGTGGCGGCAAACCTCGCCATGATGCTCTCCAACCACGGCTACAATACCGGGCTCGCCGATCTGGATATCACCGGCCCCAACATCCCCAAGATGATGGGCATCGAAGAGAAACGGCTGACCTCCTACGACGGGAAGAAGATCGAACCGGTCCGCATCACCGGGACGCTCGGGGTGGTCTCCATGGCCTTCCTCCTGCCCGAGAAGTCCACGCCGGTGATCTGGCGCGGCCCCATGAAGATGACGGCCATCCGCCAGTTCCTCGAGGACGTGAACTGGGGCGACCTCGACTACCTTGTCGTGGACCTCCCGCCCGGCACCGGCGACGAGGCGCTGACCATCGCCCAGCTCGCCCCCAACATCGACGGTGCGGTCATCGTCACCACGCCGCAGGAAGTGGCTATTCTCGATTCGAGCAAAGCCGTGCGCTTCGTGCAGCAGATCGGCCTGAAGGTGCTCGGGATCATCGAGAACATGAGCGGCATGTTCTGCCCCCACTGCGGTGAGGAGATCGATCTCTTCGGCGTCGGCGGCGGGGAAAAGGCAGCGGAGGAGCTCGGGGTGCCCTACCTCGGCCGCATCCCCATGGACCCTGCGATGCGAAAGGCCGGTGACGAGGGACGCCCCTTCATCATCCGCAACCCCGATGCCGACCCGGACAGCCCCACCTGGAAGGCGGTGGATGAAGTGTTAGAAAACCTCCTCGCTGAGATCAAAGAGCAGTGACGATGAACTATATGGATATTCTCAGGGGCTACGGGGAACCGCTCCCGGTCTACACGGACATCGTCAGGTGCCTCGAGAACCTGGATCTCTTCCCCTATCTCGTCGAGAAGATCTATACCGATTCTCTGGCCCTCGGGGACGATGCGCCGGACCGTCTCCGTTTCGCCCTGGTCCGCCTCCAGATCCACGCGGATATCCACCGCTACCAGGACATGGAAGAGACGCAGAAGATCAAGTATGTCGCCGGCGTCCTCGAAAAGATCATCTTTGGAAACCTCCTCCTCGAGCACGAGGAGACCATGGCCGTCGACTGAATCACCCCTCTCTTTTTCCGCCCCCTGCTCGCCCCCGCGCCGAATTCCGGCGCGCTATAGAAACCTTTTAGAGCGGTGGAAGGAAGCGTATGTAAATCATTATTACGGTGCGGCGAATACATTGTAGTGTGTGGAACCGATGCAGGTCTCGAGAAGGTTGTGCGCATTCTCGACCGCCCGTTTCCCCCTCGCGTCATGGATCCCTTCTCCACACGATTGCATCGCCTTTAATACGCCCCGGCGAGATGCTCTTTCAGACTAGCGCAAGAGGACAGAACAATGAATCTCAGAACACCGAATGCAAACGAAGCCGTGGGAACCTCGAACCGTTCCCGCGATGTGGCGCCCGTGTCCGGCATCTGCACACGCTGTGTGGACGGGTGCAAAGGAAACTGTGAAATCTGGTTGTCGTCGTTCCGCGGCCGCGAAGTGCTGTACCCCGGGCCGTTCGGCGAGATCACCGCCGGCGCGGACAAGAACTACCCGGTCGACTACTCGCATCTCAATATCCACGGGTATGCCCAGGGGGCACGCGGGCTTCCCGAGGGCGTGGAGATCGGCCCCGACACCGCCGTGTTTGAGGATGTCTCCACCGAGACGAGCTATGGCTGGGACCTCAAGGTGCCCATGCGCGTCCCCATCTTCACCGGTGCGCTCGGCTCCACCGAGATCGCCCGCGTCAACTGGGAGCACTTCGCCATCGGTGCCGCCATCGCCGGGATCACTCTTGTATGCGGTGAGAACGTCTGCGGCGTCGACCCCGCGCTGAAGCTCGGCAGCGACGGCAAGGTTGCCAGTTCGCCGGAGATGGACCGCCGTATCGAGACCTATCGGCGCTTCCACGAGGGCTACGGCGAGCTCCTCGTCCAGCTCAACGTGGAGGACACCCGCCTCGGCACCGCCGAGTATGTCTCCCACAAACACGAGCTCAACACCATCGAGCTCAAGTGGGGGCAGGGGGCCAAGTGCATCGGCGGCGAGATCAAGGTCGGTTCCCTCTCCCGCGCCACCGAGCTGAAGAACCGCGGCTATATCGTCCTGCCCGATCCGACCCGTCCCGACATCCAGAAGTCTTTCGAGGACGGGGCCATCAAGGAGTTCGAGCGCCACTCCCGACTCGGCTTCATCGACAAGGAAGCCTTCCTCGCGGAATGCGACCGCCTCCGCGACATCGGCTTCAAGCGCATCACCCTCAAGACCGGCGCCTACTCGGCAAAAGAGCTGGCAATGGCACTCCGCTGGTCGTCTGAGGCAAGGATCGACCTGCTCACCATGGACGGCGCACCGGGCGGCACCGGCATGAGCCCCTGGCCGATGATGAACGAATGGGGGGTGCCCACCTTCTACCTCCAGTCAATGGCCTACGAGTTTGCCGAAATCCTGACCAAAAAGGGCCTGCGAGTGCCTGACCTCGCCATCGCCGGCGGGTTCGCCGACGAGGCGAACGTCTTCAAGGCCCTCGCCATGGGTGCGCCCTATGTCAAGGCGGTCTGCATGGGCCGCGGGCTCATGATCCCGGGCATGGTCGGCAAGAACATCGCCAAATGGATCGAGAACGGCGAACTGCCCAAGACCGTCTCCAAATACGGCACCACTCCAGCAGAGATCTTCGTCACCTACGAAGAGCTCATGGAAAAATACCAGGGCCGCTTCAACGAGATCCCGCTGGGCGCAATCGGCATCTACACCTACGCACAGCGCTTCAGGACCGGCCTGCAGCAGATCATGGCGGGCAGCAGGAACTTCAGCCTCTCCAGTGTCTCCCGCAAAGACCTGATGGCGCTCACCGAGGAGGCCGCAAAAATCTCCGGCATCCCCTATGTCATGGACGCCTACCGCAGCGAGGCGCTGGAGATCCTGGACGGCTGATCGCCTCCATACCATTCTTTTTTTGCGCATCCGGCATACGCAGTATGACATGTCCCAGGACCAGCGGCAGCGTTCATCGCCCTCCCCGGCGTTCCTGCCCACCACGGCCGCCGAGATGGCGGCGCTTGGGTGGGATGCCTGCGATGTGGTCATCGCCACGCCAGATGCCTACGTCGACCACCCCTCCTTTGCCATGGCGCTGCTGGGCAGATTTCTCCAGTACCACGGCTACCGGGTGGGCATCCTCACCCAGCCCCGGTGGCGGGACCCGCAGTCGTTTCTCGGCTTGGGCGCACCCCGCATCGCCTTCGTGGTCTCGGGCGGCAACGCGGATTCCATGGTGCTCAACTATACCGCCTCCGGGAAGCCCCGCAAGGAGGACCAGTACTGCGAGGGGGGCAACCCCTTTTTTTCCCGGCCCGGCCAGGGCAGAAAGTACCGCATCCGCCCCGACCGGGTGGTCACCGTCTATGCCAGCCAGATCCGCACGGTCTGCCGCGACCGCCCCCTGATAATCGGCGGGATCGAGGCATCGCTGCGGCGGATCGCCCACTATGATACCTGGAGCGATACGGTGCGACGGTCGGTGCTCTTCGATGCCAGGGCCGACCTGCTCGTCTACGGGATGGGGGAGTACCCCCTGCTGGAGGCGGTCCGCGGGTTTGAGAAAGGGCTTTCGGCGGGGGAGATGGCGGTCCCCTCCACGGCGGTGGCAAGGAGGACCCTCGACGGGCTCGATGACCCGGTGGTGCTGCCATCGTTTGCGGAGGTGACGACGGACAAACAAGCATTTGCAGAGGCTTTCTGCAGGTTCTCCCGAAACGGCGACCGCCGAGTGCTCGCCCAGCAGCAGGATTCCCGCTCCCTTGTCCAGTTCCCCCGCCGCATACTCTCCCAGGAGGAGCTCGATGCCGTCTACGACCTCGCATTCGCCCGGTCACCCCACCCGCGGTTTCGGGATGTCCCGGCGTTCCGCATGATCCGCGACTCGATCACCGCCCACCGCGGGTGCTTCGGCACCTGCTCCTTCTGCGCCATCGCCGCCCACCAGGGGCCAGATATCGTCTCACGGAGCGAGGAATCAGTGCTGCGGGAGGCGGCGCGGGTGGCGGCCGCGCCCGGCTTCCGGGGGGTTATCACCGATATCGGGGGCCCTTCGGCCAACATGTACGCCGCCACCTGCCGTATCGGGGGTTGTGATGCGCCCGACTGCCTGCGGCAGGGCGAGGCCTGCCCCCACCTGGTGCCGGGGACGGAGGCGTATCTCCGCCTCCTCGACGGAGCGCTGGGAGTGGAGGGGGTGCGGCGGGTCTTTGTCACCTCCGGGCTGCGCTTCGATCGTGCGCTCATGGACGATGCATTCCTCGAGGGAATAGTGGCGCGGCACGTCTCCGGGCAGCTGAAGGTAGCCCCCGAGTCGGGGAGCGACCGGGTGCTGCGGCTGATGCACAAGCCGCCGGTTTCGGTCTTCGAGGAGTTTCGCCGGCGTTTCGAGGCATGCACGGAGCGGTCGGGGCACACGACCTACCTCGTCCCCTACATCATCGTCGGCCACCCCGGCGAGGGCGAGATCGAGTTCGAGGAGACCCGGCAGTTCCTGGACGCGCAGGGACTCGCCGGGCGCCAGTTCCAGATCTTCACCCCTTCCCCCCTCACCCGGGCAACGGCGATGTACTACCTTGGCTACGACCCCTGTACCGGCGAGGAGGTGGCGGTGGAAAAGCGGATGAAGGTGCTTGAGGAACGAAAAAAACGATTGCTCAGGTGATAGCGCCCGGGCTGTTTCGTGGGAGGGTGGGCATACGGCGGCGCTGGCCATATGAAAAGCATGAATATTCTTCCTGCGAAGAGAAGATACATTATTACGCACCTTTCAGAAATCGAGAAAATATTTGTCGTTTCCTCTCCACGCAAATTTTATTTTGAGAAACACGGGTAAGGTCATTGATAACCCGGAGATGAGAAACGTGATACACGTCAGCCGATTTATATTCATCTGCATGGTGCTGATCGCCGTTCTGGTACCGGCAGGTATGGGGTTTCAGGTGCAGGAGGAGATTGCTCCACCGGTCATGACAACCGAGCCCGGTTCCGTGGATTATGCGCAGTTCAACAATTCGGAACTCGGATTTGCCATGGAGTATCCCGATGACTGGTCGGTTGCGGTAAATGAGAGTGCGAGCGCTGCACTTTTCACGTCGGAAGATCCGAGCGCGGCACTCAGTGTTGGGGCCCTCAACCTGTCGGAAATAAAAGATCCGTCTGGCAGAGCATGGCTGACTGATTTGAATGAACGGGAAGAAGCCCTCGTTCTTATGGTATTCGCCATGATGTTCCAACCGGTGTTCCAGCCAGACGCCAATCAGACCGAATCGCCATTCGAGCCTCCCCAGTTTGAAACAATTACCCTTGGTGGAAAGGATGCAATTACATTTCCAGTGAATGTCAATGTTTCTGAATCCGCAGACAGTGAAGTCAGGGCAATTGAAGTGAAGGCTATCTTTGCAATCAATGCAGACAATCTGTATTTCCTGATATACGGATATGATACGGAAGAGGGGCTGGGAATCGTCAGTGAAATGCTGGAATCCTTCCGCTTTGTCTGAAATCCAATTTCCAATCTCCTTTTCGCAGTTTTAAGCTGATTCGGGATGAAATCCTGCCTGGATCGCCGGTCGAGAACCGGAATCGTCCTGCATAGCATTCAGAGCAACCCGGGGAGAGCGGCGATCGAATTGATGATCGCATACGGGGCAACCCCGGCATTTCTGACAGTATCTCCCCGGTATTTCCCGGTTTTCACCAGGACCGCCCTGATGCCGCACCTTTGCGCCCCGGCAATATCGGTGCGGATGTCGTCGCCCACCATCAGGGTCTTTTCGGGCGCGGTTCCCAGTGCCTCCAGCGCCCGGGCGAAGAAGGCGGGGGAGGGCTTGCCCACCAGCTCCGCGGTCGTCCCTGTTGCGTACTCGAGGGCGGCGACGAACGGCCCGGCCGAGAGGGAGAGCCCGTCGGCATCCCTCCAGTGGCGGTCCTTTTCCAGGGCAATGAGCGGGGCGCCGTCGAGGATGGACCGGAATGCTTCGTTCATCGCACGATACCGCATTCGTTCCCCGGCATCACCGACCACCACGGCATCGACGGCGCCGGCGGCACACTCAATGCCCGCCGCCTCGAAGTCCTGCACGGTGTCGTCCGCAACGAGGAGCATACAGTGGGTGAGGGAGCGCCCGGCGAGGAGTGCCGCTGCCGCCACCGCGGGAGTGAAGATATCCGCCCCGGGGATGGCAAGGCCCATCGCGTCGAGCCGGTCGGCGATCGCCCGTCTCGGCTGCCGCGTGGTGTTGGAGATGCAGCGGAACGGTATTCTTTCGTCACGGAGAAAGGCGAGTGCATCGCCCGCACCCGCGACCGGACGCCCCCCCTCCGAGATGACGCCGTCGATGTCCAGCAGCACCCCGTCCCAAGCACGCATCATATCACGCCCATGCACCATTATTCGGTGCCCGTTCCCTCATCGCCTCGCACCGCAGCCGGTGGTTCTGCAGCACCGGATCCGCCTTCCCGGGCACAGGGCCGGCGGCTATGGGGGGGCGACCGTTCATCCTCTCCTGCTATCGCCGGAACATGATCCCGGCGTGGTGCATGCAGCATGCACCGCCGCAAGGGCGGCACGGGCGGTCCTCACCACGTGCCGGTCCGGGTCGTGCAGCGCAGCTTCAAGGGCCTCCCGTGCGAGAGGTCCTCCGACCCTGCCGAGTGCGTGCGCGGCGCTTCGCCGCACGCGGGGATCGGCATCGCTGAGTGCGCCGACGAGCGGGTTTGCCGATCTCCGGTCCCCCATCATCCCGAGCGCGCGTGCCGCATGCCGTCGTACCTCCGCATCATCGTCCCCCAGCAGTGCTGCGAGCGGTTCTGCCGCCTCCCCTGCACGGATCCCTCCGAGCGCATCCGCCGCAGCCATGCGGACCCCCGGTTCCGCATGGCCGAGGTGTCCGATCAGGGCACGGGCGTCTACATCCGCGTTGCAGGCGGAAAGTGCCCGGACCGCCTCGGGTATGAACCCTGGACACCTCCGGATGGCCAGGTTGAGGGCATCGATGGCCCGGCGGTCACATATCCGCCCCAGTCCGTGCGCGATCGCATCGCGTACGGGCCAGGTCTCCCTCCCCGCGCGCCGGATGAGGTCCAGCACCGTGCCGGGATCATCGATTTCCCCGATGGTGGCGACAGCCCGGCTCCGGACCTCCCAGTCTCGGTGCTTCAGTTCCCGGATGAGCCTGTCCAGATGATCCATAGGACACCTTGATGCGTCGATTCCCCGATGGGTGCGGCGGAATGGACATTGCCCTCGCACTGCAGGCGGGACGGAACGCCGCACCACCCCCAGCGTCCGGTGCCAACCGTCACCCGTCCTCGAGGAGACGGATGGGGGTGCGCGACGCAGGGGTACCGCACGGGGCAATTCTTAGAAGGAAGTTGTCTTCCATGTATATTTAATCTTCCCAATAAACCCGGGGGCGGTGCGCCCGCCTGTGCCGATAGCCCGGGGGGTGGTCGGGTGAACACCAAAAAAGAACGGGAATGTGATGGTCGGGGCTGTCAGTACCGGCCCAGGTACCGGCCGACTTCCCATGGGTGCACGGCAGTGCGGAAGGCGTCCCATTCGAGGCGGGCGATGCGGTCAAGATCGCTTACCACGTGGGGGCCGAGGGCGGCGCAGAGGACGTCGTCGGCAAGGAGAGCGCGGTTGGCGGTCGCAAGATCCTCGGGAAGCGTCCGGATGCCGGCCGATACACGCGCTTCTGTCGTCATTTTGAATATATTGCTATTGACGCTCGCCGGCGGCTCCATCTCCTGCCGGATCCCGTCCAGCCCCGCGGCGAGGACGGCGGCGAAGGTCAGGTAGGGGTTGCAGGTGGGGTCCGGGCTGCGCAGCTCGATGCGGGTGCTCCTGCCCCGCGGCGCGGGCACCCGGACGAGGGCGGTCCTGTTCGAGGCGCTCCAGCTGACATAGACCGGGGCCTCGTAGCCGGGGACCAGGCGCTTGTAGGAGTTGATGGTCGGGTTGGCCAGCCGCGTGATGCCCTGTACATGGGCCAGCACTCCTGCGATGAACTGGAGTGCGATCTCGGAGAGCTGCAGGGGAGCCTCCGGGTCATAGAAGGCGTTTTCTCCGTCCCTGAACAGCGAGCAGTTGGTGTGCATGCCGCTGCCGCAGATGCCGTAGATGGGCTTTGCCATGAACGTGGCGTGCAGCCCGTTCATGAGGGCGATGGTCTTGGTGGCAAACTTGAAGGTGATGACGTTGTCGGCCGTGGTGAGGGCGTCGCCGTACTTGAAGTCGATCTCGTGCTGCGATTCCGCTACCTCGTGGTGGGAGGCCTCGATCTCGAACCCCATCTCGGTGAGGGCGAGGACGATGTCGCTTCGGACGTGCTCGGCGAGGTCGGTGGGGGCGAGGTCGAAGTAGCCGCCGGTGTCCTGGAATTCCGTGGTCGGCTTGCCGTCGACCATCTTGAAGAGGAAGAACTCCAGCTCCGGGCCGGTGTTGAACTCGAACCCCAGCTGCGCCGCCTCGTTCATGGCGCGTTTGAGGACGTAACGCGGGTCTCCTTCGAAGTGGCGCCCGTCCGGCCTGTGTACATCGCAGATAAACCGGGCCACCCGTGATGCCGGCGACGACCAGGGGAGGATGCTGTAGGTCGAGAGATCGGGCCTGAGGGCCATGTCGGATTCCTCGATGCGGGCGAACCCCTCGATGGAGGAGCCGTCAAAGGAGATGCCTTCGGTGAGCGCTTTTTCGGCCTGTTTCGTCGGGATGGCGACGTTTTTTGGCTGGCCCTGGATGTCGGAGAACTGGAGGCGGATAAATTTGGGCCCGTCCGTCTCGATCCTCTGCAGTGTCCGTGTGATGGCATCGGATTTCATACTGGATGATTACTTCATCAAGTGAGCATTTAATAGTACTATATCCGGCGTTGGCCCCGCACCGCAGAAGAGCGCCGGGTCCATCTGCCGCCCGGCTGCGATACCGCATGCTCGCGCAAAGTGCCTGTCGAAGCAATCGCTGCAGGACAGAAGTGCCGGGGGCCGGGGAGCCTTCCCGGCACGTATCAAGAGGAGAGAACCCCGTTCCCGGGGAATCTCGGATGTCGTCGTGTCATGCATGGTCGGATTCGGTGGTGTGCGGGCACCACCTCCTCTCTGCGATGGGGGCGGCCGGGTGTGCGTCCCGTGCCCCTGCGCATGACCGGTGTGCTCGGATGGCTGTTGCGGCAACCATCGTCATCGCACCCGCAGGGAGCTCAGGTGGTCGTGATATGCTCGTCGCGGACTCTCACCGAGAAGTCCACCGGCAGCACAAATATCCTTCCGTCACCCACCTTCCCCGTCCATGCCGCCTCCCTGATGATATGGACGACACTCTCGGCGAAGGTGTCCTCGACGCCGATTTCGAGTTTGAGCTTGGGGAGGAGGTCGATGGAGACCTTTCCCCCGCGCAGGGTGATGCCCTTCTGTGCACCCCGCCCCCGGATTTCGGTCACGCTCAGGGCGAAGAACCCCTTCTCCACGAGGGCTTCCTTGACCCGGTCAAACCGCTCAGGGCGGATGTAGGCGATGATCATCTTCATTTGCTGTCACCTCATGTCGTTGCCGACTCGCCGTGCAGGGCGAGATCCAGGCCGACGTATTCTTCTTCTTCGCTCACCCGCAGGCCAATGGTCTTATCCACCGCCTTTGCAAGGAGGTAGGTCATGCCGAAGGCGTAGCCCATGGCCACGAAGGCGTCCAGTGCCTGGATGAGGAACTGGTTGACGTTGCCGTAGATCAGCCCGTCCACACCGCCGATTGCGGCGGCAGCGAAGATGCCGGTGGCGAGCGCCCCCCAGAACCCGCCCACGCCGTGGATTGCCCAGGCGTCCAGGCTCTCGTCGAGCCCGCGGTTCGTCCGGAAGAGGAGGGCGCCGTAGCAGAGTATGCCGGCGACGGCGCCGATGGCGATTGCCGCCATGGGGCCGACGAACCCCGCTGCTGGGGTGATGGCCACCAGGCCGGCGATGGCGCCGCTGATCATGCCGATGGATGCCGGGGTGCCCTTGATCCAGGCTGCCGCCAGCCAGGCGAGCGCGCCGGTGGCTGCGGCGATGTTGGTCACCACAAAAGCATTGGCCGCCAGGCCGTCTGCGGCCAGTGCACTGCCGGCGTTGAAGCCGAACCAGCCGAACCAGAGCAGGGCCCCGCCGAGGAGGGTCATGGGGATGTTGTGCGCCTCCATGCTGTACTGGCCGAACCCTGCCCGTTTTCCGATGACGAGGGCGAGTGCCAGCGCCCCGAATCCCGAGCTGATGTGCACGACCGTGCCCCCGGCAAAATCGAGCGCCCCGAGGGATGCAGCCCAGCCTCCGCCCCATGCCCAGTGGGCGAGGGGGTCGTAGACCAGTGTCGTCCACAGTAACCCGAAGACGATAAACGCGCTCAGTTTTATCCGTTCCGCCACCCCTGAGGTGAGGATGGCCAGGGTGAGGCCGGCGAAGACGAGCTGGAAGACCATGAAGAGCAGGTCGGGTATGCCCTCCCCGTCCATTCCCACACCGGCAAGGCCCACGTAGTCGAGGCCGCCGATGAGCCCGGCGATGTCGGGCCCGAAGGCCAGGCTGTAGCCGAACGTGACCCACTGGAGCGTGACGACGGAGAAGGCAATGAATGCCAGTGCCAGCATGGAAATGAAGTTCTTGCGGCGGACCAGGCCGCCGTAGAACAGGCCCACGCCCGGCGTCATCAGCATCACCAGTGCGGTGCAGATCAGGATGAATGCGGTATCCCCGCTGTCCAGAACCATTCTGTGTTCACTCCATTTACAGGAAGGAAGTTGTCTTCTACCCTATATAAATAATGATCAGCAAAAAAATTAGTAGGTGCTGAGATACTGTGCGACCTCCCATGGGTGCACCGCAGTGCGGAAGGCGTCCCACTCCGCTGCGGCGATGAGATCGAGGTTCTCCACCACGTGCGCGCCGAGGGCGGCGCAGAGGACGTCGTCGGCGAGGAGATGCCTGTTCGCGGTGGAGAGGTCGCCCGGAAGGGTCTCGATGCCCATCGCCTCGCTCTCCTCCTGTGTCAGCTTGAAGATGTTGCGGTCGAGACTGGCCGGTGGGTCGATCCGGTTCCGGATCCCATCCATTCCTGCGGCGAGGACGGCAGCGAAGGTCAGGTAGGGGTTGCAGGTGGGGTCCGGGCTCCGGTATTCCACGCGGGTGCTCCTGCCCCGCGGGGCGGGTACGCGGCAGAGTGCGCTGCGGTTGGCGCCGCTCCAGCTGATGTAGACCGGCGCCTCGTAGCCGGGGACCAGGCGCTTGTAGGAGTTGATGGTCGGGTTGGCCACCCGCGTGATCGCCTTCACGTGCGCGAGCAGACCGCCGATGAAGTGGAGCGCCGTCTCGGAGAGCTGCAGGGGAGCCTCCGGGTCATAGAAGGCGTTTTCTCCGTCCCTGAACAGCGAGCAGTTGGTGTGCATGCCGCTGCCGTTGATGCCGTAGATGGGCTTTGCCATGAACGTGGCGTGCAGCCCGTTCATGAGGGCGATGGTCTTGGTGGCAAACTTGAAGGTGATGACGTTGTCGGCCGTGGTGAGGGCGTCGCCGTACTTGAAGTCGATCTCGTGCTGCGATTCCGCTACCTCGTGGTGGGAGGCCTCGATCTCGAACCCCATCTCGGTGAGGGCGAGGACGATGTCGCTTCGGACGTGCTCGGCGAGGTCGGTGGGGGCGAGGTCGAAGTAGCCGCCGGTGTCCTGGAATTCCGTGGTCGGCTTGCCGTCGACCATCTTGAAGAGGAAGAACTCCAGCTCCGGGCCGGTGTTGAAGACGAACCCGTCCTTTGCGGCATCGGCGAGCACCCGTTTGAGCACGTACCGGGGATCGCCCTCGAAGGGCTGGCCATTTGCCGTGTGCACATCGCAGATGAACCGGGCCACCCGTGATTCCGCCGGCCTCCAGGGGAGGATGGTGTAGGTCGCAGGATCGGGTTTGAGGATCATATCCGACTCCTCGATGCGCACGAACCCCTCGATTGAGGAGCCATCGAACCCGATGCCGTCGGTCAATGCCTTTTCCGCCTGGCTGACCGGGATGGCCACGTTCTTGGGCTGTCCCATAAGATCGGAGAACTGCAGCCGGATGAATTTGATGTCATCCTTTGCAATGCGTTCCAGCATTGTCGCGGTCATGTCGCTCATATCAGAAAGAAGGTTCCATCCTATATTATATATAGTTTATGAGCACACCCTTCAGGCAAGGTATCAGGAGGAGACCAGACCTCTGGTCGAATGATTGTCATGTGCGGAATTATCAGTGTCATCGATCGCGCCCGTCAGCCGATGGACGGATCATCCATCAAACAGGCCCTCGCCCTCATGAACGAACGGGGGAGCGGCGAGGGTGCGGGATACGCGGTCTACGGGGCATATCCTGAATTTGCCGACTGCTTTGCCATCCACGTCTTCTTCGACAGCATCGTCGAGACCAAACCGGCCCTCGATGCCCTGCTCGAGACCTGGGGGGCGGTGGTACACGACGAGGAGATCCCCACCTTCCCGCTTCCCGGCTTAAAAAAGACCCACACGCCGTGGCGGTATTTCTTCAAACCGGATGCCCGGCTGATGGCAGGCAGCGTCTGCCCTGAGGACGATATCGTCACGTCTCTGGTCATGAAGGCGAACACCGGCCTGCCCGGGGTATTGATCGTTTCCTCCGGCAAGAACATCGGTGTGTTCAAGGCCGCCGGGTGGCCCGAAGACGTGGCCGATTTCTACCGCATCCGGGACTACGAGGGCTACATCTGGCTTGCCCACAACCGCTACCCGACAAACACGCCGGGGTGGTGGGGCGGGGCGCACCCCTTCAACCTCCTGGACTGGAGTGTGATCCACAACGGCGAAATCACCTCTTACGGGACGAACCGGCGCTATATCGAGAGTTTCGGCTACCAGTGCAGCATGTTTACCGACACCGAGGTGGTGGCGTACCTCATCGATCTGCTCCAGCGCCGGCACGGCCTCGACGAAGCGCTCGCGGTGCGGGCGCTCGCGCCTCCCTTCTGGGATGAAATCGATGCCATGCCGCCTGCCGAGCAGGAGATCAACCGCCGTATCCGGCTTACCTACGGGCCGGCCATGATGAACGGCCCCTTCGCCATCGTCGTGGCCAACCCCCGGGGCATCGTGGGCTTCACCGACCGGGTCAAGCTCCGCCCGCTCGTCGCGGCGGAGGCAGGGGACCGGTTGTATATCTCCAGCGAAGAAGCGGCGATCCGCTCAATGGAGGCCGGGCTCGACAGGGTCTACATGCCCGCCGCCGGCGAGCCGGTCATCGGGAGGGTGCGGTAGCGATGGCCATCGGCAGCCTGCCCCCGCGATATAAAATCCGCATCGACCATGACCGGTGCATGCTCTGCGAGCGGTGCATCGAGAGCTGTCCCTACGGCACCTTCCGCCGCGAGGGCGATCGCATCCTGGTGAATTCGAGGAACTGCACCGCCTGTCACCGCTGCATCGCCATGTGCCCCCGCGATGCCATCAGCCTCGAGGAGCAGCCGGTTGACTACCGCACCCACCCGCTCTGGACGCGGGGCGTGCGGGAGGACATCTACAACCAGGCGCGGACAGGAAAGATCATCCTCGCCGGCATGGGCAATGCGCTCGACTACCCGGTCATCTTCGACCGGCTTGTCCTCGATGCCTGCCAGGTGACCAACCCGAGCATCGACCCCCTACGGGAACCGATGGAACTGCGCACCTGGATCGGCAAGAAGCCGCGCAAACTGGAATTCTGCCGCAACGCGGCCGGGGACATCGAGCTCCTCACGCGCCTTGCCCCCAACCTGCAGGCGGAGACGCCGATCATGATCGGCCACATGAGCTATGGGGCCATCAGCCTCAACGCCCAGCTCTCCCTGGCCCGCGCCGTTGCCGACGTCGGAACCTTCATGGGCACCGGCGAGGGAGGACTGCACCAGGCGCTCCACCCCTACCAGGACCATATGGTCGTCCAGGTGGCCTCGGGCCGGTTCGGGGTGGACATCGATTACCTCGAGCGGGGCGCGGCTATCGAGATCAAGATCGGGCAGGGCGCTAAACCGGGCATCGGCGGGCACCTCCCCGGCGAAAAAGTCTGCATGGACGTCTCCTGCACCCGCATGATCCCGGAAGGCAGCGATGCCATCAGCCCGGCCCCCCACCACGACATCTACTCCATCGAGGACCTTGCCCAGCTGGTGCGCAGCCTCAAGGAGGCCACCGGGTGGCAGAAGCCGGTGTTCGTCAAGATCGCCGCGGTGCACAACGCCGCTGCCATCGCCGCCGGCATCGCCCGCTCGTCGGCCGACGCGGTGGTGCTCGACGGGTTCCGCGGCGGCACGGGGGCCGCCCCCAAGGTGTTCCGCGACCACGTGGGCATCCCCATCGAGGCGGCGGTGGCCTCGGTGGACAGAAAACTCCGAGAACAGGGCATCCGCAACGAGATATCCGTCATCGCCAGCGGCGGCATCCGGTGCAGCGCCGACGTGGCCAAGACGGTGGCCCTCGGGGCGGATGCCGTCTACATCGGCACCGCAGCCCTGGTGGCCATGGGCTGCCGGGTCTGCGGCAACTGCTACCGCGGGCTCTGCCCGTGGGGGATCGCCACCCAGCGCCCCGACCTGGTGGCGCGCCTCGACCCGGAGGTGGAATGGCAGCACGTGGCCAACCTGATCCGGGGATGGACGCTGGAGCTCTCCGAGCTGATGGGGGCGGCGGGCATCAACAGCATCGAGAGCCTCCGCGGCAACCGCGACCGCCTGCGGGGCTACATGCTCGACGAAGGACTGTTGAAGGTCCTGGACGTCAAACCGGTGGGAGCGTGAGGACGATGGGAGCATGTGTGCGTATCGATGCGGCGGGCGTCCACTACACGCCCCTCAACCGGCGGATCCGCGACGCGGTCGCCGGCGGTGCGGAGGAGATCGTTCTCGAGAACGTCCTCGGCCAGCGGTTCATCGCCGATGGCCTGCGGGGGGAGACGACCATCACCATCCACGGGGTGCCCGGCGGCGACCTCGGCATGTTCATGAGCGGACCGACCTGCATCGTCCACGGCAACTGCGAGCACGCGCCGGGCAACACCATGGACGCGGGGAGGATCGTCATCCACGGGAGCGCCGGCGATGCCGTGGCCCATAGCATGCGCGGCGGTCTTGTATTCGTCCGCGACGATATCGGCTACCGGGGCGCCATCCACATGAAGCAGTACCGTGACAGGCGCCCCGCCCTCGTCGTGGGCGGCTGCCCCCGTGCCTTTTTCGGCGAGTATATGGCCGGCGGTCTTGCCATCGCCCTCAACCTCGACCACAGGGAGGTGTGCATTGGCAGGGGGATCGGCAGCGGCATCCACGGCGGCGAGATCTATGTGCGGGGTGCGGTCGATGCGCGGCTGCTCGGCGTGGGGGCGATGATCAAATCCTTCGGGGAGGAGCAGCGCAGCACTATCGCCCCCCTCATTGTCGAGTTCGCCGGCCATTTCGGCTGCGATGCCGATGCCCTGCTGGAGGAGGAGTACACCAGGATCGGGCCTGCCAGCGCCAGACCCTTTGCGGGGAAATATACATGGGAGTGAGCACAATGACAGAGAGATCCTACGTCGACCTGAAGCGGGAGGTCTGGGATGCCGGGCTGTGCGCCCGGTGCGGCGCCTGCGTGGCGGTGTGCCCCGCCGACGCCCTCTTCTTCCCGCCCGCAGGGGAGGGGGGATCCCCCCTTTCCCCGGCGAGTTCCGGCTACTGCAAGAGAGAGACCGACGGGGTGCCCTGCGGGGCGTGCTACCGGGCCTGCCCCCGGGCGGGTGACCGCATCCCGGGGCGTTCGCTGCTGGGAGAGTCGCGTGCGGTCGTCGCCGCGCGGGCTGCGTTCCCGGTGCCGCGAAAACAGAGCGGGGGGGCGGTCACCGCCATCCTGCAATCCGCTCTCGAGGAGGGGACGATCGACGCCGTGGTCACGGTGACCGCCGATCCGTGGACCCTGAAACCCCGTTCCGCGGTGATCACCGATGCCGGGGTGCTGGCAGCGCACGCGGGCAGCCGCTACAACTGGCAGGTGCCCCTGCTCGCCGCCCTCAAGGATGCGGTGGTGGAGCGGAAGTACCGGAATATTGCGGTCGTGGGGGTCCCGTGCGCCGTGCAGGCCGCCCGCACGATCCGCGAGAGCGACCTCGACCTCCTCCGCCCCTTTGCACGTTCGATACGGCTGATTATCGGGCTCTTCTGCACGGAGAGCTTTGACTATGCCCGGCTGGTGGAGGGGGCACTGCGCAGGGACCGCCGTATCGAGCCATGGACGGTCCGCCGCCTCGACGTGAAGGGGGCGCTGGAGGCCACCCTCGAGGACGGCACGATCGTCTCCATCCCGCTCGCCGAGCTGGCATCATGCATCCCCGCAGGCTGCACAACCTGCACCGACTTTGCGGCCCTTGATGCCGATATCTCCGCAGGCGCCGTGGGCAGCCCTGAGGGGTTGACCACGCTCATCGTCCGCACCCCCGCAGGGATGGGATTTGTGAACCGCGCCATCGCTGCCGGCGCACTGGAAACCTCTGATGAGGTAGCCCTTGCCCCGGCAGAGCGCCTCGCCGCCCGCAAGGCGGCGCGGGGCACATAACCTTTCTTCCGATGCCGTTACGGGAAGGGCGGTTCCGCTTCCTCCCCGCGGATGCGCAGCAGCGGTGACCGTTTCAGGAAAAACGAGCTCAGGAAGGGGACGAACTCATCCTGCCAGACATCACTGCCCTGATAGAGCGTCCAGCCCTCCTGCATGGCCAATTTGACGTGCTTTCCCAGCGAGACCTTCAGGGGGCTCGCGGACCGCAGCACCTCCGCAGCAAGGGTGTGCTTGCGCGGGATCTCCACGTAATACCGGCCGTCATCGATGTACGGCCCTGAAAACACACCTGCTGTGTACTTCTCCAGGAAATTCTCGACATTTGCCGTATTCCAGATGTTGGGGCCCATGTGGCGTTTCAGGGGGGGGAGATCCCTGACCAGCAGTTCGAACAGCAGCATACAGTGCTCCTCTTCCATGCACGACTCCATCCGGCTGACGGTAAACCCGTAGCGGTCGAGCATCCCCCCGATCGCCTCCATGCTTTTTCGCAGCTGGGGAACGAGGACGTCGGGGAGGATGCGGGGCGTGGGAAAGACGAGAGCGTAGAGGTGGGTCCCCCGCGCCTCGAGGCGGGCGCAGAACCGCTCCCGGGTCAGCGCAGGATCGCGCCGGGGCATGAAAAACGCAATCCGGGGGTGTGCCGCGTAGCCCCGGGCGAGTTCCACGAACTCGAACATACGGGTCATGGAGAGCGATGCCGCCACGTTCCTCTTCGGGTCGACCGGGTCGATGACCACCAGCGGGTCGTCGAACTCCTTTGCCTGGTGGCCCGCGCTGTCGATGACCAGCCCGGGGTGCCACGATCCTGCCGCCTCGATCAGCGGGGTGAACCCGCCGTAGTGGATCACGAGGAGCTCGCAGAGGTATCCCGCAAAACCTTCGGTCATGTGGTCCGATCCATAGATCCCCCCGGCCTTGGCAAACTGCTTCATGAGGAGCACATCGTCCACGAACCCTTCGATATGCTCGCGGATGTAGCGGGTGTGAAACGGGGTGCGGTCGACGGCGCTCTGGATGCCGGTCGCGGATTTCACGGCATAGCAGGGAACGAGATCGACATCAAGCCCCCGGACGGTGGTGTTGATATAGGGATGTTCGGAGTATTTCTCCCGCATCCCCTCGCCGAATTGTGCGGCGATCTTCCGGGCGAGATCCATGCCCCGGCGTTCGAGCTCGGCGCGGGGAAGGGCCGGGTCGAAGAGCATGAAGACGTCCAGGTCGCGGTCGCCGGTGATCCAGGTGTCCCGCGCGACCGATCCCACCACCATGCCCTTCGCCACGCCGCTTTTATCCACCGCATCCACGAGGGCACAGGCCACCTCCCAGATGCGGTTGTGCTCCTCGCGACCTGGCCGGATCTGCCTGAGCACCTCTTCCTCGCAGGGAAGCCGCCTCACCACACGGCCTCCATGATATCTTCGTATATCGGGCCCTGTTTGGTAAGCGTGCTTCTTTTCAGGACATGCCGGTCGGCCCGGAACGACCCGAAATCCGTGGCGGCGACCTGTTCCATCGCCCCGAGCAGGGAAGGGTCGAATTGGCGGACACGGGCGATGGTGATGTGCGCAGTATAGGCCCGTTTCTCTCTCTCGATCCCGAGAGGGGCGAGGGCATCCTCGATGGCACTGTTGAGACCCCCTGTCTTTCCCGCATCCTCGATATTCGACCAGACGACCCGCGGGCGGCGGAGATTGTTCGCCCCCACGCCCCTGACGGCGATCTCGAAGGGATCGGCGGATACGCCCTCCAGCGCGGTCCGGATCTCGTTCAGCGTCTCGTCATCGACCTCGCCGATGAATTTGAGCGTGATGTGCATGTTCCGGGGGGCGACAAACGTAAGCCGCGCACCGCTCTGTGCGAGCACCGTCTGGGTTTTCGCGATCCGCTCCCTGATCGCATCGGGAAGGTCGATGGCGACAAACACCCGCGTCATAGGATACGTATAGGCGATCGTCCTACAAATGCGATTCGCTCGCAGAAGGCGGAGGGGCGGGCCGGCGGGAGAGGACTCCGGCGGAGTATCCCCTGAAAATCTCCCCGGAATCGCCCTGAATGAGATTCCGATACAGTTTTTATCAATTCCGACGACTAATGGTAATAGACATAGGGGGATTATTTTTCATGTCAAATAAAGCGGAGCTAATTGTATATACGCTTGAAAACTGCCCAAATTGTGAACTCCTGAAAGGATACCTCGCCGCGCACGGTGCGGCGTTTCAGGAGCGCGACATGATGAGCGCTGAAGCGCTCACCGAGATGAGGATCAACGGTGTGTTCGTCAGGGAAGCCCCCGTCCTGCAGAAAGACAAGACGTTCTTGACGTCAGCCGACCTTTTCGCCGCCGGATCGGTCAGGAATGAGGTCGTCAGCCCGCTGCTCAAGGGTGATTGAGCGTGGCCAGGGAGTCCCGAATCGCCACGCAGCAGAAGACACTTGACGGGTTTGTCGTTCCCTCGCTTCCCAAGGTGCGGACCTCGCGGGGCCTCATCCTCGACTGGGACCGGGAAAAGATCGTCCGGCAGATCCTCGATGAGACGAAACTGGTCGAGTCGTTCTACGAGGGCGACGGTGCGGACGAGGAACTTGCCCGCGATATCGCGCGCGAGGTGGAGAGCAAAATCCAGCGCCTGAACTTGAAATCCCTCAGCGGGCCGCTGATTCGCGAGATCCTCAACATTACCCTCCTCGAGCGGGGACTCGTCGAGTACCGCAACGTCTGCACCCGGGTGGGAACCCCCGTCTACGACGCCCACCTGATCGATGTCGGGCGGGGATTCGAGGCGCACGACAATGCCAACCTGCAGGAGAACGCGGAGACCTCGCACAAGAAGAAGGCCGACAAGATCAGCAAGGAGCAGTACCTCCTCCAGCTGCCCCCCGCCCTCGCCGACTACCACATGGGCGGCGACCTGCATATCCACGACCTGGAATACCTCGGGACGCGCCCGTTTTGCCAGGACTGGGATCTCCGCTACTTCTTTTACTACGGGCTGATGCCCGACGGCAACGGGACCAAGGCGTCGGTGGCGGGGCCCGCCAAGCGGCCCGAGGTGGCGGTGCTGCACGCGGTCAAGGCGCTGGGCAGCGCCCAGACCAATTTCTCGGGGGGGCAGGGCTACTACAATTTCCTCACCTTTATGGCTCCCTACTTCGAGGGCATGGCCTATGACGAGATCAAGCAGCACATGCAGATGTTCGTCTACGAGATGACCCAGATGATGGTGGCCCGCGGCGGGCAGGTGGTCTTTTCATCGGTGCAGCTCTCGCCGGGCGTGCCCAAACTCTGGAAGGACAAACCCTGCGTCTACAAGGGCAAGATCTGGAACGGCCGGCAGGCTCCCCTGCGGTGCTACGGCGAATTCGAACGGGAGGTGCGCCTGCTGTTCAAGGCGCTCATGGACGTGATGCTGGAGGGCGACCACTGGGGCAAACCCTTCAACTTCCCCAAGCCCGAGATCAGCGTCGAGCCGGACTTCATGGCGGAAGACGAGGAGTTCAACGCCGAACACCCCGATCTGCCAACGTTTCGCGACCTCTTCCTCATGACCTTCGAGCTCGCCTCCAAGTTCGGCACGCCCTACTACGACAACCAGATCCCCCCCTACCGCGGCGCCGGGGAAGGCATCTCCTGCTACCAGTGCTGCGCCTACCAGTTCTCCACCGTCGCCGGGGAGGACGATGAATTCGATGAAAAACTGCAGTTTTCGGGAGGAAAGCACTTCTCCATGGGGTCGTGGCAGGTGATCTCGGTCAACTGCCCCCGGGCGGCCTACCGCGCCGAGGGCGACGACGGGCGCCTCATCGCCGAACTGAAGAAACTCATGGACGTAGCCGTGGAGGTCTTCCAGATCAAGCGGCGCTGGATGAACCATATCCGGGCCAACGGGCGCATGCCGTTCGCCATGCAGCGCCCCCTCGACCCCAACACCGGCGAGCGGGGTGCGGTGGCGGTAGACCTCGAGGGGCTCGTCTATACCATCGGCGTGGTGGGGGTCAACGAGATGGTCCAGCACCATACAGGTGCGCAGCTCCACGAGAGCACGGAGGCGTTCAACATGGCCATCAAAGCGATGACCCACATGGAGGTCTATGCCAGGGAGCTCTCGGAGAAGCACGGGATGACCCTCGCCCTCGCACGCACCCCGGCCGAGACCACCGGGCAGCGATTTTCGGTCGCCGACCTCATCGACCACCACTTCAGAAACCACGCACTCGCCGTCGTCAAAGGCGACGTGGAGGGGGCGCTGGACCAGATTGGCACGACCTACGACCTCCCCATCTACTACACCAACGGCACCCACGTCACGCCCGCCGCAGATGTCTCCCTCACCCGGCGGATGGAGATCGAGCACGTCTTCTTCCCCATCGTGGACGGCGGCAATATCTTTCACATCTGGCTGGGCGAGGCCCGCCCCGATCCCCGCGGGCTCATGGACATGGCCATGAACCTCTGCCGGAACACCCAGATCGGCTACTTCGCCTTCACCCGCGACCTGACCGTCTCCTTAAAGCAGTTCACCGAATACCGGCCGAAAAAAGAGCATGCCGGCCAGATCTCCATGGTGGACAAACGGGTAAAGGTATAGCCCCGCCCCTGCTTTTTTTGGCACCGGAAACGCCACGATGTATATATAGCGGCGTGCCCTTATCCTCCCTCCGGAGAATGGCAGTATGACAGGCAACGCGGGGAATTTCTGGCTGGGGGTCGTCGCGGGCTGGATCGTGACCGCCCTTGCAAACGGGATCTGGCCTCTCCTCGGGCCCGTAATCGGTGGCTTTGCAGCGGGGCTCATCGCCCGCGGGGGCATGTGGAACGCCGCCGTTGCAGGATTTATTTCCGGTATTCTTGGCTCGCTTATCGCCGCGATCATCATCATCATCGGGGGTACCTTCCTGCTCGGGGGCATCGGCTTTCTTGCAGGCCTCGGCACAGGACTGGTGCTGATGTTCTTCGCCCTCTGGGGTGCGATTCTGGGGGCGGTCGGCGGGGCGGTCGGCGGGATCCTGAGACCATAGATGCCGTTCGTGTGCAGCAGCGCCCCCCGCCGGGGCCACTCCTGCACAACGCCGTGGCTCATCGGGTGCGGAGCCGCACAATTAAAAAGAAGAGGCCTGCCTGGAGACCGTGGCCGGTCTCAGGCGAGCTTCACGTCGGTAATATTATGCTGGCGCTGGGCGAGCTGCTTTGCCTTGATGATATTCTTGCCCGCCTTGCCGATGGCGAGTCCCCGGTCCTCTTCCTGAACATCGACGTAGGCCACGCGCCGGTCATTGCCCTCCTCACCCTCGTCCCTGAGGTCCACGTCGAGGACTTTTGCAGGGAGGAAACAGTTTTTCAGGAACTGTGCGGGGTCAGACGAGTACTCGACAACCTCGATGCGCTTTCCAAGGGTGTCGGAAACACTTTTAATGGTCACACCCTGTTTGCCGATGGCCCTGCCCATATCGCCGGGGTTGATCACGAATATGAGCCGGCCATTCTGGTCATCCACAATGCAGTCCCTGCTTCCCGCGCCGGTCAGTTCTTCGAACTGGGCCATCAGCTGGAGGGACTGTTCATTGAGAACTACGCCGTTCATTTCATTCCCTCTTGATATTGAGGATGTCGGATTCCCCCGCATCCACAATCGCAAGTGCGCTCACCATGAAGGGTTTGCCGCATGCTTTTCCCAGCTGCATGCTCGAACCTTTGTAGGTGTAGCTGAATACGTTCTCGTGCTCATGCATGAATTGGTTGAAATTGCCCGGGCAATTCTCTGCCACAACGACCATCTGGGCTTTTCCCTCCTCAACCGCGTCCCGGGTTGAGTTCTGTCCGAACAGGACATTCCCAGATTTGATTGCCCTTCGAAGAGAAGTTTCGAAATCCATTGTTGTATTCTCCTAGTTGAAAGGTTTGGCGATCAGTTTGACGTCACCGGTGCCGAGGTGAATCGGCTGTCCCACGATCACGTTCTCGGTCACACCCTGCAGGATGTCCGTCTCATTGGCCACCGCTGCATCGAGCAGGTGGTTGACAGTCACTTCGAATGCGGCCCGTGAGAGCACACTCTCCTTTTCGCCCGCAATACCGTGACGGCCGATCTGTTTGACCTCGCCGTCCATGCACATCATATCGGAAACCAGCATGATATGGCGCACATCGACGGAGATTCCCTGCTCGCGGAGGGTGCTGAGCGCTTCATCGATGATGGCGTTGCGCCCCGCCTCGATTCCGAGAACCTCGGAGATCTCCGCGATATTGTTGGATCGTGTTCTGGTGGTGTCAACACCCCTGACCTCGAAGACATCCTTAAGGTTGGAGCCCTCAGTATAAAGAATATACTCTCCGTTTTCCTTTCTGACCACCACACGCTCGATATCATCGATGCCCTGGACGATCACATGGCGCACGAATTCCGCCAGCTGGAAGAGGTTCTGGTAGCTCTCCCGGTCCTTGGGGAAGAAGATCAGGGTTGCATCCTTCGGGGTGGTCTCAAAATCGAAATCGCGGTAATGGTGGCGGTCCCGGATCTTTTTGGGCGCTTTTTCCATGATCTCGTCCACCGTGATCTTGCGGCGCTCGCAGACCTGGGTATTGAGCTGGACCAGCACCTGCATATTCACCATATCGATGGTGATATCACCGAACTCGTGCAGCGGTGCCGCTTCGATCTGCCAGCTCACCTCCCGCGCGAGGTCCCGGTTGACCGCATAGTGGTCGAGGAGATGGATGGTCATGGTCGGGGTGCTGGGACTCTTGCGCGCATCCATGATCTCGATCAGGCGGGGGAGACCGAGGGTGACGTTGATTTCGGCAACACCCGCATAGTGGAACGTTCGCATGGTCATCTGCGTGCCCGGCTCGCCGATCGACTGTGCCGCGACCACGCCGACCGCTTCCGCAGCTTCGATCCTGGTTCTCTGGTATTCCGTCTCCACGTCCGAGAGGATCCGGGCAAACTGTTCTTCGGATACCTCCCTGTCCTGGAGGTACTTCATCAGGTCCTGTTTCGTTTTTTCCGGCAGATCGGCGCGCCATATCTGCGCTTCCAGGTTTCCGTCCATTATACCTCCTCCTTGAGGACATTCTCAACGATGCCCTTCACATCCACCGGGTCCCCGAATGCGCTTCGTGCAGGATCCGTTCCGTCTTCGCCGTAGGTGAACTGGATAATCCTGCCGCCGGTGGTCCGCACGCTCCCGTCATAGGCCACTTTCAGGTCCTGCAGGGCATTGATCATGCGCCGCTGCAGGTACCCGCTCTGCGAGGTACGCACGGCCGTGTCGACCAGACCCTCACGACCGCCGATGGCATGGAAGAAGAACTCGGTGGGCGTCAGGCCGCTCTTGTAACTGTTCTTGATAAACCCGTGGGCGTCCGCCCCGCGGTCGCCTTTCTTGAAGTGCGGGAGCGTACGCTCGTCGTAGCCGCGCACGATCCGCTCGCCTCGCACCGACTGCTGGCCGAGACAGCCGGCCATCTGGGTGAGGTTGAGCATGGATCCGCGCGCTCCCGAGACCGCCATCACCACGGCGCTGTTGGAGAGACCGAGGTGGCGCCCCGCGATCTCGCCGGTGCGGTCACGGGCCTTGCCGAGCACCTGCATGATCTGCATCTCCAGCGTCTCGTCGAGGGTCCTGCCGGGCATGGGCTCGAGCTGCCCTTCCTGGTAGATCTTGATCCGCCGCTCCACATCCGAGTCCGCGGTGTCGAGCACCTCGTCGATCTGGCCGTACTCGGTCCTGGTAAGGTCTTCGTCATCGATACCGAAGGAAAACCCGTCGTGCATGATGCCGCGGATGGAGAGTTTGGTCACGTCATCGATGAACTGCCGTCCTTTCGCCATCCCGTACTGGCGGATGATGCGGTTGAGAATCGCGCCGTCGAAGGCCCCGATGGATTTCTTGTCGATGGTTCCGCAGATCAGCTGCCCGTCGAAAATTTTCACGTATGCGTCTCGCTCGCAGAGCTCTTTTTTACAGACCTCGCAGTTGGCGCAGGAACTCGCCTTGTAGACCATGTTCAGGCCGTCGGGGAGGATCATGGAGAAGACCTGCTTGTTCGACCACATCGGCACCCCCATTTCCACTTTCTCGGGGTCCGGCAGGTGGCTGGGCGTGCAGTGCTTGAGCAGGGCGATCGATTCCGACTTGGTAAACCAGCGTTTCCCGTGGGTCAGGAGGAAGATCCCGGAGATGTGGTCGTGGATGCCGCCGATGATCGGCCCGCCGAAACGGGGGGAGAGGATGTTTTCCTGCACGGATGCGAGGATATAGGCCTCAGCACGCGCCTCTTCGGTCTGCGGCACGTGGAGGTTCATCTCGTCGCCGTCAAAGTCGGCGTTGTAGGGGGGGCAGACCGCCGGGTTGAGGCGGAAGGTCTTGCCGTCCATGATGACGATGCGGTGCGCCATGATGCTCATCCGGTGCAGGGAAGGCTGACGGTTGAACAGCACGATATCGTTGTTGCGCAGCTGCCGGTCGACCATCCAGCCGGGTTCGAGCATCTCCGCCACGGTCTCCTTATTGATGTCGGTCAGGCGCAGCCTGCGCCGATCGGGACGGATGGCGTAATTTGCGCCGCAGGGGGCGTTGATGGTGGGTCGCTCGGGCCCGTTGAGCACCATCTGGCGTACCTCCTCGATGTTGAAGGGGGTCACCTGGACCGGGACGCTCATTTCGTTGGCGACAGCGAGGGGGATCCCCACCTCGCTGATGGAGAGGTTCGGGTCGGGCGAGATCACGGTACGGGCAGAGAAGTTGACGCGCTTGCCGGAAAGCGAGCCCCGGAACCTCCCGTCCTTACCCTTGAGCCTCTGGGAGAGCGTCTTTAAGGGCCGGCCGGAGCGGTGGCGCGCCGGCGGGCAGCCCGCCACCTCGTTATCGAGATAGGTGGTGACGTGGTACTGCAGGAGTTCCCAGAGATCCTCGATGATCAGCTGGGGTGCGCCCGCGTCCTGGTTCTCCTTGAACCGCTGGTTGATCCTGATGATGTCCACCAGTTTATGGGTGAGGTCGTCTTCGGACCGCTGCCCGTTTTCAAGGATGATAGAGGGGCGCATGGTCACCGGGGGCACGGGGAGCACGGTGAGGATGGTCCACTCGGGGCGGGCCACCACGGGGTTGATGCCCAGCAGGCGCAGGTCCTCGTCGGGAATTTTTTCCAGGCGGGCCCTGATGTCCGCGGGGGTGAGCTTGTGCTCGGTCTTTTTGCCCTCTTCGGTCCAGACCTCGGAGAAGGTCGTCGGTTTTTCAAAGTTGATCTTGAGCTGCTGTTCGCCGCAATGCGGGCAGACCCGCTCTTTTTTGATATCCTTCTCGGTGATCAGATCCTCGGAGAACTCGTCGGCGGGCCCGAGGATCTTTTTGATCTCTTCGGGCGAGAGGAGCAGCCGGCTGCAGCCCCTGCAGGTCACCCGCAGGAGCTTGCGGATCAGGCGGGTGTAGCCGACATGGATGACCGGTTTTGCCAGCTCGATGTGGCCGAAATGGCCCGGGCAGTCGCCTGCCCGGTTGTCGCAGGTCTTGCACCGCAGCCCGGGGTCGATGACCCCGAGGTTGAGGTCCATGAGCCCCTGCGGGTAGGGGAACCCGTCGTCGTCATAGGTGTCCGCCCAGATGATCTTGCGGACGCTCATCTTCCTGATATCTTTTGGCGAGAGCAGGCCGAACTCAATTTTTCCAATACGTTTTGGGCTTGTCATACTCTGGCTGCCTCCTTATACCTGATCCTCCAGGTGGAGGCGGGGGGCGATCCCCATGCTCTGCATCTCTTCAAGCAGGAGCTTGAAGGCATAACTCATCTCGACCGCATAGATGTCGGTCTCGCTGCCGCATGCCAGGCAGCGGGTGATATTGCGCTTGCGGTCCAGCATGGCCACGGTTCCGCACCGTGCGCAGACATACTGCTCCACCTTGTCGGATTCGTCCAGCAGACGCTCTTTGAGGGCCATGGCCGCCCCGTGGCCGATCATCACGTCGCGCTCCATCTCGCCGAACCGCAGACCTCCCTCGCGGGCGCGCCCCTCGGTGGGCTGGCGGGTGAGCACCTGCACCGGCCCGCGGGAGCGTGCATGCATCTTGGAAGAGACCATGTGGTAGAGTTTCTGGTAATAGATGACCCCGACGTAGATATCGGCGATGAACTGCGTTCCGGTGATGCCGTCGTACATCACCTCGCGGCCGTTGTGGGCGAACCCGAGCGCTTTGAGCGATTGGCGCATTTCTTCCTCCGATTCGCTGGAGAACGCCGTGGCGTTGATGCGGCGCCCCTCGAGCGCGCCCACCTTGCCGCCGAGCATCTCCAGCATATGGCCGATGGTCATGCGGCTCGGGATGGCGTGGGGGTTGATGACGAGGTCGGGGGCGATGCCCGCCTCGGTGAAGGGCATGTTCTCCTGCGGGGAAATGAGCCCCACCACCCCTTTCTGGCCGTGCCGGGAGGCGAACTTGTCGCCGACCTCGGGAATACGCAGGTCGCGGGTACGGACCTTGACGAGGCGCGAGCTGTTCTCGCCCTCGGTGATGATCACGGTGTCCACGATGCCGTGCTCGTTGCTGCGCATGGTCACGGAGGTATCCCGGCGCTTCTCCACGGTGATCAGCTCGCCGCTCGGTTCCTCCAGAAACCGCGGGGGCGAGGTCTTGCCGATGAGCACATCCTTTTCCCGCACAATGGTCTCGGGGTTGATGACCCCGTCCGAATCCAGGTTCTGGTAGTATTCCGCCCCGTGCGCCCCGGAAACCTCTTCGTCCGGGATTTCGATCTTGTCGATCTGGCCGCCCGGATACCTGCGCTCCTCCCCGTCATAGGTCCTGAAGAAGTGGGAACGGCCAAGGCCTCGGTCGATGGATGCCCTGTTGAAGATGAGCGCATCTTCAATGTTGAACCCCTCGTAGGAGAGGATGGCGACAACGAAATTCTGGCCTGCCGCCCGTTCGTCGGAGCCGATGACCTCGGAGGTCTGGGTATGCACAAGGGGCCGCTGCACGGAATGGAGGAGGTGGCCGCGTGTGTCGGGCCGCAGTTTCATGTTGGCACTGGCGAACCCGAGCGCCTGCTTGACCATTCCCGCTCCCATGGTGACCCTCGGGCTTGCGTTGTGTTCGGGGAAGGGGACGTGCGCCGCGCCTATGCCGAGGATAAGAGCGGGATCGATCTCCATGTGGGTATGTTCGGGGGTGGCCTCCTCCTCGGTGATGGCGATAAGGAGATCCTCCTCCTCCTCGGCATCGATGAACTCGATAAGGCCGCGCGTGATCAGCTCTTCAAACGCGATCTCGCCGTTCCTGAGCTCGTCGGTATCTTTTTCCGTAATAAGCGGTTTTCCTTCATTGAGCACGACGAGAGGCCTTCGTGCACGCCCGCGGTCGGTGTGGATGATGACGTCGCCGTTGTACTCCTTGAAGGAGATGTTGATCTCCCTGGAGACCTCGCCTTTGCGCCGCATCTGGCGAAGCCGCCTCACCAGTTCCGTCGGGTTCTCGACAAGACCGATCAGGGCACCGTCGACGAACACTCGTGACTTTTTCATATGACTCCTCGTTTGAGTTCCTCGACACCGAGGTTATAGAGGATACGGGGGATTGCAGTTTCATCCTCGACACCCCTGCTGATTTCCACCATCTGTGCAAAATTCTTCACGAGACCACAATTCGGCCCTTCCGGCGTTTCGCTCGGACAGATCCGGCCCCACTGCGTGGGGTGCAGGTCTCGCGCCTCGAAGTGCGGCTGCGACCGGGAGAGCGGGGATATCACACGGCGGAGATGGGAGATCACGGCCATGTGATCGACGCGGTCGAGCAGCTGGGAGACGCCGGTGCGCCCGCCCACCCAGTTGCCGGTTGCCAGCGGGTGCAGCAGGCGTTCGGTGAGCACGTCCGCCCGGACAGCGGTGCCCACGGAGAGCTCGCGGTGCCGCATGCTCGCCCGCTCCAGCTGGTACTTGATATCCCGGGTAAGCCTGTTCAACGAGATCCTGAAAAGGTCCTCCATCAGGTCGCCCGCCAGTTTCAGCCGCTTGTTGGCATAGTGGTCCTTGTCATCGATCCTGCGCTTCTCGAGCACGAGATCGAAGCACGCCTCCGCCAGACGTCCCAGGAAATGCGCTTTTGCAAGCCGCACGCTCTCCACCGCCGGCCGGTAGCCGGGGTCCTCCTCCTTGATGCCGGGGGGCATGAGGTAGTTGAGGTGCGGCAGGAGGTAGTTGTCCAGCACAAACTCGGCCCGCTTTTTCTGGTAGTCCCGCGTCTGGTTGGGGGCGAGTTTTTTGCCCACGTACATGATCCCCTCCTCCACGGTATCGCACTCCCCCTCCTCGAGGTTCTGCATCATGAAGGTGAGAATGTCCTCGTCGGTGGACACGGCCTCCACGATATCGTGGTCGCCGACGAGCCCCAGCGCCCGCATGAGATCGACGAACCGCAGGTGCCCGGCAACGGAAGGGAACGACACCTCCAGCAGGTTCTTGCGGTTCCGCTCCACGATGACCAGCGCCCGGTAGCCCCGGAACTGCGAAAAGACCTTTGCCACGTAGATGCGCTCATTGTAGCGCTCGGTGAATTCGGTCATGATCTTGTTGGAGGCGAGGTCTTCGAGGGTCATGAGCACGCGCTCGGACCCGTTGATGATGAAATAGCCGCCCGGATCGAGCGGGTCTTCGCCGTGCTCGATGCGCTCCTCGTCGGAAAGCCCGTGGAGATTACAGGCCTGCGAGCCCACCATCACCGGCAGCTGGCCGATCGTGGTGATCACCGGCTCGCTTTTAATGGGATTGCCACTCTCGTCGAGCCCCTGGACCAGGATCATTTCCACCTGGATGGGTGCCGCGTAGGTGAGGTTGCGCAGCCTCGCTTCACTGGGGAAGAGATCGGAGACCGATCCGTCTGCTTCACGGACGACCGGCTTCAAGACTTCGACCTTGCCCAGTTCAACCCAGACCGGCTGGTTGCTTTTCCCCCTGCTTGCAATGTCAGTTTCAATAACTCGCTGTTCATTGACTACTTTTTGAAGATTGAACTGGAGAAAATGGTTAAAAGAATCCAATTGGTGGCGTGCGACATGGTCGCGCGAAAAATATGATCGAGATACTACATTTCTGTCCAGCAGATAGAACACCCCTTTTTTTAGTTATTTTTTCGGTCGTCGTACGACCAGACGATACGATTCAGCCCGTCCTGCAGTCTGGCTGACGCGAACGATCTTGATCACGTCCCCGATTGTTGCCTCGATTGTCTTCACTGCCGGATCATCATGGTAGATTTTTGGTAATTGCTCGTGGGTGATCTGGTAGGTGGAGAATAGATCGGAAACCTCCTCCTCGCTCATAATTTTATGGTCTGGCACCATTACATGTTGCAATACGTCAAATGTGGTGCTCATCTCCATCCCCTGCCTGTAAATGGGTTGATTCTCAGATGCATCACCGTTAAAAACCAAGAGTTGTTATTCAGAGTTCGCCAATCCGCCACTTGCTGTGGCAACGGGCCCGGAGGGATTTGAACCCCCGACCATCTGGTTAAAAGCCAGACGCTCTGCCTAACTGAGCTACAGGCCCCGCGGATCGTGCAAAGTAGCATTATTACAATGTGGTATTACTACATAAATTTACTGATAGTATATAAGGGCTGGGGGGCACGGGAGGCTCTGCGGCGATACCCCCTGCGCATTCAAGGGCAAAATCGTGCGCAATGTTTAAAAATCGCCTGCGGGTGCTGGTGGCTTTATCTGTTTCCGGAACCCACATGATAAGAATTGTTCCGGAACATCTCCGGTCGGATGGAGCGGGAACGCCATCTGGTGGATGGCACGTATCATCCGATGCCGCTTCTCCTTCTTCATCGCACGGAATCTTCCGGGGCGGCCGTGACCGGCATTCGAAAGGCCCAGCCGGTCTGCGATGGCGCTCCCCCGGGCTTCCGCACCAGGACGCGGAGACATTGCATCGGCTCCCTCCCGGTGTCCCGGGCGTATCGCCATGGTGCGCCACCGGGCCGACCCCGGAAAGATACGGCCGCGCTCCTGTGTTTCGACAAGAAATGAAAAAGAGAGTGGATTCCGGGCTGTTGCCGGGAGGCTGTCCCGCTACATTATTTGCTGAATTCCTGCTGGAGCTGATCGAGCCGCTCCTCCTGGAATTTGATGCTCATTGCCATGCTCTTGATCGCGTGGGAGATATTTTCTCCCACTTTGACCCGGGAATCGTTGATGTTGTAGGTTGATTCGAGGATTTTCAGCAAACGCCTGGAAACATCCACGCTCTTGGAGAGACGCTCGTACTCCTCGATGAAGCGCTTTTCTGTGCCGCCCTCTTCAGCCTTCGAGATCTCCTGCTTGATCCGCTCCCTCCGTTTCAGCACGTACTCGATGGCCTCGTAGAGCTGGCGGTGGGTGGTGGGTTTCATGATATAGTCTTCCAGGTACACGCCATACTCCTGCGCCTCGTCGGGAGTGAGCTGTTTGGCGGTGAGCATCATGACGGGGATATCTTTTATCTCCGGGTTCGTCTTAATGCGTTCCAGCGTCTCCCAGCCGTCCATCGGTTCCATCATGATGTCGAGCAGGATGAGATCAGGCGTAACATCCTTCAGCACTTCAAGCGCTTCTTCACCGGAATATGCTGCAATTGGCCTGAATCCTCCCCGCTCCAGCATTGCGACGAACACATCGACAATCATCGGGCTATCGTCAACAACCAAAATCGTATACATTACAATTCCTCTCCAACTCTCCGTCCGATATTCGCCAGCTGAACTTTGAGTGCATTGACATCCGCAGACCGATCAATGATGGCGGCGATGAGCGTGGTCTCACCCGCACTGGCTATTGAGAGCGTTCCATCTTCTGATTCGCACAGAACCAATGAAGGGTTTTTCATGTGCAGGATGCTCGCCGCGGCATCAGTGGATGCGGCGACCGTTGCACTCATTGCGGCGAGTACCGAGCCCGGTACATTCTCGCCGAGGGTTGACCCCAGCATACGCCCCTCCCGGGAGATCAGCGCACAGCCAACCACACCGTCGAGCGCCATGACAGCATCAATGAGGCCCTGTATTTTCTCTTTCAGCGGACCGTGTTTAGGCATCAGTGAATTACCTCAAGATTTCAACAGTGATCATCTCTAGTTTCCATATGAACATATAAATGTGTAATGTTTTGTGAATTGGCAGACTGCCCGTTTCCTGTGGTGCGAATCCCCCGGACACGTGGGATAGGCTGCATATCAACAAAGTTATAACATAACAGCAATACTTTTTAATAACAATGCAACTGCCTCGGGGGACATTTCATTCCCTAAAAAAAAGTATCTCGATTGCCTCACTTCTCGGGGAATTGACAGACTCCTCGTTCACCGGGTACTGCATGATCACCCTCGATGATGCCCCGGCGTTTCTGGTATTCGAGGCAGGAGCGTGCATCCTCGCCCATTGCGGAAATGACGAGGGCCTGACTGCTCGCGAGCGGTTGAAGGGGATGGGTGAGGTCGATGCCAGTGCAGAGCTCTATACTCTCACCCCCAAGCAGATCCAGCTGACGCAAGAGTTCAACCCGTCCATGACAATGAAGGGTGCGCCTGCGCCCGCAGCTGCGCCTGTGCACCCACGGCACAGCCCTGCCGCGCCGTCGCAGACGGGGGCGAGGCCGGAGCGCAGGGGGAAAGGCGGAGAGGCGCGCACCGATGCACGCGTTCCTCCGCTCCAGCTTCCGCGAGGCAGGTTCCACTCCATCAAACGCGGCATTACCCTCTCCGACCTTATCGATGACATGCGGGAGACCCATTTTTCGGGGTACTGTAACCTGGCCATGAACCAGGAATCCATCACGTTCGTGGCAGAGGACGGCATATGCCTGCTCGTCGACTTCTACCCCGAACGGGGGAGTGCAGCCCTCCAGATCATGCAGACGAGTCTCGAGGACGAGATCAACGCGGAGCTCTACACGCTGACGCCCGCCCAGATGCAGCTGGCACTGGAATTCAACAGGGATTACCGGGTGAGCATCAGTACGAAATCGCCGGTTTTCAAGATGAAGCCCCAGAAGATCCCGGAGAGGACGGTCCGCACGGGGAGTGACCGGGGCAAGCCGCATTCCCCGGGTGAAAGGGCTGACGCTGTCGATGATTTCGAGGAGCAGATACTGGCCCTCGAGAGCATGGACCTGGATACGATGACCGAGCAGTTCAGGGACAATTTCAAGGACGTGCTCACCCGGCTCGATCTCGAGTACCTGCTCGACGCGAGGGACAAGGATCCCGACGAGCGCCGTAACGGTGGTGAGATCCATGGGTGAGCCCGATCTCTTCATTCTCCTCTTCGTCCTCGTCCTCTTCATGATACAGGTTGTTCTTGGCATTTACCTCCTGCGCATTTACCGCATCCTCGAAAAAGAAGAAGGCCGGCCCATACGGTCGTTCCGGTTCATGCCTGCAGCCCGCACCGTTCCCGGTGCGAAATCGGACGGGGATGTGATCCATGGACGGGAAACAATTGCAGAGAGTCTGCAGGCGCTCTGCGGGAAATATTCCCTGGCCTCATGCACCATCGCCACGCGCGACGGGCTGGTCGTGGCCTCGTCTCTTGAGGATGCCGACGAAGATGCGGCCCAGTACAGCTATCTCTACGTCAACGGCATCGCCCCCAGTGACCCGAATATCTGCCTCTTCGGCCTCTCCTACCACGGCGGCGGGGTGGTGGGGATCGTCAAGGGGCCAAAAGAGGCATTTTCCCGCCAGCAGCAGGCCCTTGAAAACGAATTGCAGACCATTCTTGACTGGTGGCTCTGAAACATCCCTCCTCGTGCCCGCGGAGAGGGCACCACTTTTCACCCATTGGCGGCGGGACCTGCATTCCATCCGAAATTGAGGCGGATGGGGCTTCGAATCGCCGGTTTTCGTCCGGCCGGGTAATATAGATATCATTTGAATAAAATGCTGTTATTTTTCAAATACACGCATGCATGCTCATATTTTGTCAATAAAAAACCGGATCATTAAAATATATTTACACGTAACATTTCGTTGGTTTTAAAAGAGAGATACTTATGGTAAGGGCATACACGATCGCGTCAGGCAAAGGTGGCACGGGGAAGACCACCTTATCGGTAAATCTTGGCTCGATGCTTGCATATTTTGGCAAAGAGACCTATATTATGGATGCCGATGTTGGGATGGCCAACCTGGGAATCGTTCTCGGGCTGGAGAATGTGCCGGTCACCCTCCATGAAGTTCTGGCCGGCAAGGCGGCGGTGTCCGATGCAATCTACGAAGGGCCGTTTGGCGTCAAGGTGGTTCCGAGCGGCATCTCTCTCAAGGGATTCCAGAACGCCAATCCCGACCGTCTTCGGGATGTCATGCGGGAGCTCGTGGGAAGGTGCGATTTCCTCATCATCGATGCGCCCGCAGGGATATCGAGAGACGGCGTTATCCCGCTGGCCATCGCCGATGAGGTCATTTTGGTGGTCAACCCCGAGCTCTCCTCCATCGTGGACGCACTGAAGACCAAGATCCTGACCGAGCTCGTGGGGGGACACGTGTCCGGTGCGATCCTGAATCGGGCGACCATGGAGAACACCGAGGTATCGAGGGAGAAGATGGAGAAAGTGCTCGGGGTGAAGGTGATCGGGATCGTCCCCGAAGATGCGAACGTCCGCCGCTCTTCCGCCCATAAAACGCCAATTGTGGTGAAATACCCGAATTCGGACGCTTCAAGGGCGATTAAAGGAATCGCAGCCCAGATCGCCGGGACAGAGTATAAAGACGAGGGCAGTGTCGAAGCGGCCCGGGAGGGATTCCTGGACAGGCTTGCCCGTTCACTGTTCAGGAGCTCTAAATGACCCTTGAAGGATGTCTCCTCATATTTTTTGGTGTGATAATCCTCGTCCTGCTCTTTCTCATCGAGCTCATGCAACGCCGGGTGGAACAGTTGCTTGATGAGGTGGAGGGGCTGAGGGGGCGCATGAACGTCACATCCACGGAAATTGAAGCGCTTACGAAAAATGTCGAAGAATTCAAGAAACTGAAGATATAATGGCGGGCGAACTGCCTGCAGCGATCGATTGCGTGGCCGCGAGCGTATCCTCCTGGTGTTCCCGCTCCCATGTATGGTCTCTCTCTCCGGCGCATGCCAGCCGATGCACCCGGATCGCCTGCCCGGGAGATGCTCGGCCCCGCGCCCCCCCCTTTTTTCGACCTGGGACGATCCGGCATTGCTGTTCCGCACCATGGGCGGTTCGGGGAGATTGAACCGCGAATTGACCGGCCGAATGGTAAACTAGATATAATCACAGAATGAAGTTGTATGGGCGGGGCCATAGGGTAGCCTGGACCATCCTAGGAGACTGGGGGTCTTCTGACCTGCGTTCGAATCGCAGTGGCCCCATTTCTGATTTTTTCCATTCAACCCAACCGCAGAGGAGATGCTGCATTATGCGTTTTACCGATGGATGCACCGACTGTATTCTCTCCCGGGTGGAATACGAGTGCCGCCTTGCCCACGCCGATGAGGAGACGATTGCCCGGGCGAGGGGTGTCTGTGCAGCGTTGCTTGCGTCCATCCGGCATGACGACGTCCCCTCACCGGTGATCGCAAGCCGGGTGCACCGCCTTGCCTACCGGATCGCACAAAGCCGGGACCCCTACGCCGGACTCAAGCGCGAAAACAACCGCACAGCCCTCGAGGTCTGCGCCCTCGTGGAGGACCGGCTCGAATCGTTTCGTGACCGCTGCCTTGCGGCGGTTATCGCCAATACGCTGGATTACGGGTCACTTGCTCACCAGGTGACTGATAATTTTGTGGCGTTCTTCATGCGGGAGTTTGCCTCCGGCTTCACCATCGATCACACCGCCGCCATCGAGGACGTGAGCGAACGGGTGGTCTATCTCTCCGATAACTGCGGGGAGATCGTCTTCGACCGGCTGGTGCTGCGGGCCCTCAAGGAGCGGGGATCGCACGTGACGCTCGCCGTGCGGGGGGCGCCCATCCTTAACGATGCCACCGTTGCAGATGCGTGCGAGCTCGGGCTGGCGTCGATCGTCGATACCCTGACGGTCAACCGGGAGGGGGTCGCTGAGCTGGGCCTCAACCCTGCCGACATGCCCGCCCAGCTCCGTGAGGCGATCGAGCGGGCCACGCTTGTCATCGCCAAGGGGATGGCAAACTACGAGTCGCTCTCCGATTTCGTCGATATGCCCCCGGTCGCCTATCTCATGTCGGTAAAATGCGACCCCATCGGCCGGCATGTGGGGGCGCCGGTGGGTTCAAAAATTGCGATGCTTTCGGAGCACCGGTAAAACCTAAAAGGGTTCCTTCCCGGTCACATTGCGGTAGTGGGTGATCATCCTGATCACCAGGTCGTTGTCCGGGTCCACCTGGTAGGCTCTCTGCAGTGTCTCACCCGCCTTCTCCTGCCGTTCCATATGCAGGAGCCTCCGGGTCATCTCGAGGAGGATGTCCAGGTTGGTCGGGTCCATCCGGTTTCCCCGGGTGAGCAGTGTCAGGGCGTTGTCATCGTTTTTCTCGAGCGTGGAGAGGAAATACCAGAGTGCCGGCTGGTTCGGCTTCAGGCGCATCGCTTTCTTCAGCGCCTCGGACGCCTCTTTGACCCGGTCCATGCGCAGCAGGGCGATCCCGATACCGAGCCAGAGTTCTCCATCGTACTCGAACAGATCCCGTGCCTTCTCGAACGTCTCGAGCGCTTCCTTGTTCTTTCCCATGCGCAGGAGCGTGGACCCCGACCGTATCCACGCCCGGAAATTGGTCGGTTCCTGGTTGATGGCCTCCTGGTAGTAGTGGTGCGCTTCGCTGAACCTGCCCGTGGCCAGCAGGACATCACCCTTGCCAATGAGAAAATCCGGGTGGTCGGGGATAGCCTTCAACGCATTGTCAAAGAATGCGTTCGCTTCTTCATAGTCCTTGATGGAAAGGAGGGTAATCCCTTCGTTGTACCAGCCCAGCGCATAGCGTTTATTCTTCGGTATTTCTTTCATGCGTCTCGAATGTTGTATGAAACCCTGGCCAGGGAGATGCTACGGAGATGTTTTACTATTATGATGAAGGCTTAATATTGGTTGCGATGCGAATTCTGACCCGGTCCTGCAGGTGCACGTCCTTCCTCCTGCGCCGTCAGGGAACGGAACCTGAATGGTTCTCTGGTCTGCGCGGCGGGGACCTCTGATGTCGCCTCGAGAGAGGTTTGTCCAGCATAACATAAATAGTTCCGTCTCCCATGTCGGATTATGATTGAAGAGGGAAGCGCCGCCGGTATCGCCATCGGGTGGATCATGGTCGTCGCCGGCGTCGTCATGCTCGTCGTCGAAGCTTTCAGCCCCGGTTTTTTTATCGCCGTTCCGGGAACGGTGCTCATCATCCTGGGACTGTTCGCCCTCTTCTTTCCTGCAATCTTTCAATCGCCCTGGATCATTGCCATTGCCGTGGCGGCGGGCCTTGTGAGCGCCGTGGTGACCATATGGTTCTACGGCCGCCTTACCCCCGACGCCTCGCCCACCACCATCAGCAGGGACAGCCTTGTGGGCCGGGAGGGGAGGGTGCTGCGTCAGGTGAATGCCGAGACCCTTGCGGGCAAGGTCGCTATCGACGGGGTCGATTGGAGCGCCCGATCGACGGGAGGCGCCATCGGCACCGGGACTGCGGTACGGGTGGTGCGATCGGAGGGCGTCCACATCGTGGTGGAGGAGGTCGAGGAACATGGTGATTGAATCGTTTGGACCGGGTGCCCTGGAAACGCTGTTCAGCCAGCTGCTGGCATTTTTCTTCGTTATCGTGATTGTCATCCTGATCGGGAGGGGGGTGGTGATCATCCAGCCCTACGAGCAAGCCCTCCAGATCCGGCTGGGAAAATACATCGGGCGCATGAACCCCGGGTTCCGGTGGGTGGTGCCCATCATCACCGAGGTGATCAAGCTCGACCTGCGCACGACGGTCATGGACGTGCCCTCGCAGGAAGTGATCACGAAGGACAATTCGCCCACCAACGTGGACGCCATCGTCTACATCCGCGTGATCGACCCTGAAAAAGCCTATTTCGAGGTCGCAAACTACCGGATGGCCACCGTGGCGCTCGCCCAGACGTCGCTGCGCGGCATCATCGGGGATATGGAACTCGACGAGATCCTCTACAACCGCGACGTGATCAACAACAGGTTGCGGGATATCCTTGACCGGGAGACCGACCAGTGGGGCGTGAAGGTCGAGCGGGTGGAGATAAAAGAGGTCGACCCGGTGGGAGCGGTCAAGCAGGCCATGACCGAGCAGACCGCGTCCGAACGCGAGCGCCGGGCCGCAATCCTGCGGGCGGACGGGGAGAAACGCGCCGCCATCCTCAAAGCGGAGGGGATGCGCCAGAGCATCATCCTCGAAGCCGAGGGCGACCGGCAGAGCAAGATCCTGCGGGCGGAGGGCGAACGGCAGTCGAGGATCCTGCAGGCGCAGGGCGATGCACAGGGACTGCGCATCCTGGCACTCGGGGCCCGCCCCCTCGACAAGCGCGCCATCACCGTGCTCTCGCTCGACGCCCTCAAGCAGATGGCCGACGGGCAGGCGACCAAGATCATCTTCCCCTTCGAGCTCTCCTCCCTGATCAAACAGAGCGCCCGCTATATCGGGGCGACCGATGAGCTCGAGGTGGAGGAGGGCATCGAGGAGATGATGGGGCTCGACGATTCGATCCTCGGCGAGATCCCGGCACCGGAGGAGGTGACCCGGGTGCGCGAGGCGGTCCGGGATATCGAGTCGGATATCCGGGACGAACTGGCCAAACCCGCCGATAAGGTGATCGGCGAGGAAGAAGAGAAAGAACTCTGATAGGTTAGAGGTGGAGGAGGTAGGGCAGAGCGACGAGCGAGATCATCATGACCAGCATCGTCGTGCTGATCGCCGCCACCACATACCCTCCCAGCGTCTCCATTTTTCTCCGCGAGAAAAAGCGGGTCACTCCTTCCTTCATGATATATCCCCCGTCCAGCGGGATCATGGGAATGGCATTGAAGATGCCGACGTTGATATTGATCCAGGCGGACCAGAAGAGCAGGTGCACCGCCTCCCAGAACAGCGGGAAGGGGACGTCGAAATACCCGGTTTCAACCGTATCGAAGGCAAGCACCCGCAGATACTGGCCCGTTACGGAGGTGTCGAAGGGGACGGAGATCAACCGCAGGACGCCGATCGGCGAGGCGAGGCTCTCGAGCAGCTCCTGTCCTGCCTGGGCGTCGAAGTAGTAGATGCCCATAAAGCCCGAATCCCTGCCGTCGATCTCTTCCGGCCATTCGGAGAGGGTCACGGTATGCTCCTGCACCGATCCTTCGTGGTCGAGGAGCAGGACGGCGGAATCGCCGGGCCGTGTCCCGGCGAGGACGGCGCTGACATCCTCCCGGGTGTCCACCGGCACCCCGTTGACCTCGAGAATGACGGAATTCTGCGGGATGCCCGCCATGTCTGCGGGAAAGCCCTGGTATACGCCGTGAATGATGGGATCATCGACAGGGACGGCGGCGCCTACCAGGAGGAGCATGGCCCCGAAACAGAGAAAGCCGACGACGATGTTGTTCGTGATTCCCGCCCCGAACATCCGCACTTTCGGCATGCCCTTCGTCTGTTCGAGCTCCTCATCGTCAGGTTCGACGAAAAAGCCGATGGGGATGACGGCGATGAGCGCACCCACGCTCCGCACCCCGATGTTCTCCACCCGGCACAGGATGCCGTGCCCGAATTCGTGGATGGCGATGGTGAGCACGAATGCAAACCAGACCGCGAAGGTGGAGGGGATGAACTCGTTGATGCCGGGAAGGAGGAGGATATTCTGCGGTTCATAGATGCCGGTCGGCTCGGGCTGCAGCTGCAGGGTTACCTGCACCGAGAGGAGCAGCAGCAGGGAGATGAGTACGGAGATGACGATCACCATTGCAGCCCCGAGCGTGCCGTATATGCGTAAAAATCTGCTATATTTGATAAAATAATCAAAAAAACCGACATTTTTGCTCTTGATGGCAAGGATGGGTCCGTAAAAGGCAATCCTCTCCTCCCAGAGCCCCCGGCTCCGTATATAGCCGGCGATAAGCAGGTAGAGTGCGATGAAAAACAGAACGATGGGCAGCCAGTTCATCGCGAGCTATATTGCACGCGAAGAGTGATAAAGCCTCCCGGAGCGGCATTCGGTGGTTAAAATTCAAAGAGGGTTGCCTGCGACCGGCGGTCCATGAGGACGGCGACGGTCTTCCAGCTTGCACGCGCGCATGCCGGGGGCGATCCGTGTGCCGCGATGTAGCCTTCGAGGTAAGCGATTGTTGCAGGATCGGAAGGGTACCCGCTCCCGATGTCGCCGAACTCTTCTGCGAGATCCCGCACGGTGCGGTCGCGCAGCACCTTGGCCACGATGCTCGCGGCCGCAACGCACAGGTGGTTTGCGTCCGCCCGGTGTTCGGAGAGGATGTCGCAGGGCTTCTGCAGGCCGGCGGCGACCATCGCCCGGTAGCGAAGGGGGTTGACGTCGCAGGCATCGACGATCGCGCGGTCCGGGTGCAGGCGGTTGATGACCGATGCATGCGCCTCCGCCACGATCAGGTTCATGGTCTGTGCCGTGCGCAGGGAATCGATCTCGTGTGCGCTGATGACCACCGCCTCGCAGGGAAACGAATCCCGGATCCTCTCGAAGAATGCCTCCCGCCGCCTTGCCGTAAGGGCCTTCGAATCCCGCAGCCCCCACCCTTCAAAATCAGCATGGTCGTCGCAGGCGACCCCCGCGACGACCATGGGGCCGAGCACCGCACCTTTGCCGGCTTCGTCCACGCCGCAGATCACGCATGAGAAGTTAGATTCGCAATGTATATCAATGGTCATGAGGGAAAGATTTCAGGCATGTACGTCATCGTCGTCGGCCTTGGAGGCATTGGCAGAAACCTCGCCGCGATTGCCGTTGATCGAGGCGACAATGTGGTCGTGATCGATCAGGATGAAAACCGGTGCGCGGAGATCCTCGAGCACTACGATGTGCTGGCCATCACCGGGAATGCCACGGACAAGTCAATTCTCGAAGATGCGGGCATCGATCGTGCGGATTCCCTGGTGGCCACGACGAGCGACGACGCGGTCAACCTGATGACCTGCTGGCTTGCCAAGCGGTTTCAGGTGCCCAACGTGGTCTCGATCGTCAACCAGAAGGAGCATTCGGATCTCTTCAACGAGGTGGGGGTGAAGATCAGCGAGAACCCGGACGAGCTCGTGGCAAACCGCCTCTACTACTGGTCGGAAAACCCGCACATGCAGCAGCTGGCTTCCATTCCGGGCGGCACCATCTTCGAGGTGGTGGCGGAGGAGGGCGCCCCCTTCATCGACCACGAGATCCGGGAGCTGGAGGTCAAGAATTTCGTGTTCATCGCCGTACGGAGGGCGGGCGGTGACCTGATCATCCCCAGCGGCACGGTAAAAATCCGGCCCGACGATATCATTACTGTATTTTCCAAAAAAGAGGCCGAGAGTGAATGCATCAAAACGCTCAACAAACAGCTGAAGCGCTCATCCAAGTGATTTTTTCAGCGCCTGCAGCTCGACCAGCATCTTGGGGTTATGCTGGATGAGCTCCCGGACAAGCGTCATGGTGCTGAATTTATCCATCTTGATCTTTTTTGCCGAATTGATCAGCGTATTGAGTTTTTCGTCATCCAGCGTGATGAAATACTCCTTGATCTTGTAGTTGCGCTCGATGGCTTTACCCATCGTTGATTCCCGCCAGGTGCGGTCGTAGACCGCCAGAGCCTCGCGGCTCACGTCGCCGTTCCCGATGCAGTCCGCGGCAACCTTTCCGGCAAGGTTGCCGGTGTACATGGCATTGTAAATACCCCCGCCGGTGATGGGGTCGGAGAGGCGCGCCGCATCGCCGACCACGATCAGGCCGTTGGCGACAGTGCACGCAAGCGGCCTGCACACCGAGACGCCGCCCACGATGAGCTCGATGATCTTGCCTTCGGGGAAGTGCCGGCGGACGAATGTGTCGAGGTAGTCGCGTGCCCGGTGCCCGTTGCCGCTCTTTTTTCCCGAGATCCCGATGCCGACGTTTGCCCTTCGCTCTCCTTTGGGAAAGACCCAGGCATAGCCTTCGGGGGCGACCTCATTGCCCAGGTAAAAGACGGTGAGCGCAGGGTCGATGTCGATATCCGTCATGAGATACTGGGCGCAGGTCTCCAGTTCCGCCATGGGCACCGCGGTGTCAATGCCGCACCAGCGGGCGAATTTCGATTCCACACCGTCGGCGGCAATGGTTACCCTGGCGCGGACTTCCTTTCGGGAGCCCATGTACTCCACGACCGCCCCCCGGACGACCCCGTCCTCCACGATGGCGTCGACCGCCCGGGCCTTGACGAAGATGTCGGCGCCGACTTCCGCGGCCTTCCAGACGAGTTCACGGTCGAAAATCTTGCGGTCGAGTACGTAGCCGACCTCGTTGCCGGCCATGTCGGGGCTGAGGTTGAGTTCGCCGCCGTCGGGGGCGACAATGCGCGCACCGTCGATCTTTGCGGCGATCCAGCGGGGATCGGGATCGATGAATTCGGTGAGGAGCTCTTCGCCCACGCCTTCGGCGCACCGGACCGGGGTGCCGATCGCCGGCCGTTTTTCAATGATGCATGCCGAAAGCCCTGCTTCTGCTGCGGCTTTCGCCGCCATCGCACCGCCCGGGCCTCCGCCGACGACAAGCACATCATACTCGCTCTTCATTGGTGACCTCCAGCGCCCCCAGGGGACACACCCGTGCACAGATGCCGCAGTTGATGCAGGCATCGCTAACACTGAGATACGCGTCGATCAGTTCCAGTGCCCCTTCTGGACAGACCGAGACGCACGCACCGCAGTATCCACAGACCTCCCTGTGTATGTTGAGCATTGTGAACATGTTGTGTGCCGGTTTGTATAACCTTTACGAAGTCCGTAGAGCGTGTACCGCCCGGATTGGCTGGTCCTATCCGGCCGGATGTGCCCGGTGGTGGCCGGGCGGTCGCCCTTTCGGTCGTTTCGTTCGCAACAACAAAATACGGCTCTTCGGGTGGGCGCGCACTCCCGGCGTGAATAATAACAGTTAATACGTTATTCGTGAAAAATTGTACCCGCATGGGGGTTGAACTGAGCGGAGGGCCGACGCAGGACGAGATCCTGGCGATATCCCTCGCCAAGATGGATCTGCGGGAGGGCGATGTGGTTGCCGATATCGGCTGCGGCACGGGGAAGGTCGCCATCGCCGCCGCCCGCCGTGCCGCGCGCGTGATAGCGGTGGACCGGCGTCCCGAGGCGATTGCCCATGCCCGCGAGGCGATCATGAAGGCGGGGTGCGGGAATATCGATCTCATCGGGGGCGAGGCGGCGGAGATGCTCGAGGGCGTGGATTATCTCGACTGTGCGTTTGTGGGGGGATCGCGGGACATCGAGAGGGTCCTTGACCTGCTTTCCTCGCGCGTGCGGCGGTGCGTGGTCGTCAATGCCGTGCTGCTGGAAACCCTGCACCGGGCAGCGGATACGCTCAGTGCGCTCGGGTTTTTTGTGGAAGTGGTGCACGTGCAGGTCTCACGCTCCCGGCCCCTTGCGGGCGGGCTGATGCTCGAGCCGATCAACCCCATCTTTATCATCACCGGGAGGCGCACCTGATGTTCGTGGCCGTGGGCCTCGGGCCGGGCGATCCCGAGCTCCTGACCGTGCGGGCGGTGCGCCTGCTCAAAGAGGCGGATGCGGTCTTCGTGCCCGGTGAGGTCGCCCGCGCCATCGTCGCGCCCTACCGCACCGATGCGACGGTGCTGGACTTTCCGATGACGGACGATGAGAGTCGTATCAGGAGATGCATGGAGGAGAATGCCGAAACAATCGCGCCTGCGGCACGGCGGGGGCTTGCGGTCTTCGGGCTGCTCGGGGATCCCCACTTTTTCGGGACCGCGTCACGGCTCTGTGCGGTGCTCCACGAGCGCCACCCGGAGATAGCGTACCGTACGGTGCCCGGGATTTCCGCCATCACCGCCTTTGCCTCCGCCGCCGGCATCGATGTCAACGGCGGCATGTGCGTGAGCGATGGCTCAGTGGTGGATGGCCGCCTCCTCCTCAAGGTCACCCGGCCGAGAGAGGCCGCAGCAGGGCTCAGGAAGGAGGGGTTTTCTGAATTCGTCCTGGTGGAGCGGATGTTCATGGAAGGACAGATGATATACAGGAATGAGGATTTGCCCGAAAAGAGCCCTTACTTTTCGGTGCTGTTTGCGAGGCGGTGAGATGGGAAAGGTCTACGTCGTCGGTGCCGGGCCCGGAGCCCCCGACCTGATCACGGTCCGGGGGCAGCGGCTCCTCGACGCCGCCGATGTGCTCATCTATGCAGGATCGCTGGTCAACCCCGCGCTGGTGGCATCCTCCCCTGCCCCCGAGAAGTACGACAGCTGGGGGATGAGCCTCGAAGAGCTGGTGGCGGTGATGGCCGGCGCGGTTGCCGGGGGGAAGACGGTGGTCCGCCTGCACTCCGGGGACCCGTCCCTGTACGGGGCGATCGTCGAGCAGATGGCTGAACTGGAGGCGCGGGGCATCGACGTGGAGATCGTGCCGGGGGTATCGAGCCTCTTCGGGGCGGCCGCGGCGTTAAAGACCCAGCTCACGCTGCGCGGCGTCTCCGATTCGGTGATCCTCACCCGCCCCGCGGGAGCGACCCTTGCGAACGACCAGATCGACGAGCTCTCCCGCCTGGGCACAACACTGGTTATTTTCCTGGGCACAGAACACCTGGAAGAAGTGGTGGGCCGGCTGGAGTGCCCGCCCGATACTCCCGCGGCAGTGGTCTATCACGCCACCTGGCCCGATGAGCTGGTCGTCAGGGGCACCGTTGCCGATATCACAGAAAAAGCCCGTGCGGCCGGGATCGAAAAAACCGCGCTGATCATCATCGGGGGCGTGGTGGACTCCACCCGCTCCCCCTTCACGCGTTCACGCCTCTACGAATGAAACCTGTTGCGGTAATCTCACTCGGGCGGTTCGAAACGAAAGCCCGGGATCTCTGCGAAACGATCGGGGCGGACTACCTGCCCTACGACAGCAGCGCCTTTGCGGAAGCGTTCGGGCGCTATGGCCGCATCATCGCCCTGATGTCGGCGGGGATCGCGGTGCGCGCCGTCGCACCGCTGCTGCGGGATAAGTGGGTGGACCCTGCCGTTGTGGTGGTGACGCCCGATCTGCGATTCGCCGTTCCTCTCGTAGGCGGCCACCACGGCGCGAACGACCTTGCACGGCAGCTCGGGACCCTGGGCATGATTCCGGTGATCAGCACCGCCACCGAGACCGCCGGCCGCCCCTCGGTGGAGGGCATCGCCCGGGATCAGGACCGCGTGGTGCTCACGCGGGACGCGACCCGGGCGGTCAATGCCGCGCTGCTCGATGGGGATGTGCCGGTTGTTCCGGTCTCGGGACCGGCGGTGGTCATCGCCGATCCGGGCGTGGCCATCCTGGTGCGGTCGGGTGCGTACGTGGTGGGCATCGGCTGCCGGCGGGGTGTCGGTGCGGACGAGGTCAGGTCGGCTATCGGACAGGCCCTCGACAGTGCGGGGATAGGCCCGGATGAAGTGCTCGCCTATGCGACCACCACGCACAAACAGCAGGAGCGCGGACTTGCGGAGGCGGTGGTGTCGCTGGGGGGCAACCTCGTATTCGTCGACGATGCCGCCATCAATCGTCAGGACGCCCCCTCCCCCTCGCGTGCCGCGCTCATCGGCCTTTCGGGCGTGGCCGAGCCGGCGGCGCTGGCGCTCGCACGCCACGGGGACCTTGTCATGAAGAAAACCATTTACGGGAGCGTGACCATTGCCATCGCACGATAACACACGGGCAAAACTCTACATTGTGGGAATCGGGCCGGGGAGCCCGGAAACACTCACCGGACAGGCCCGAAGGGCACTTGCCGGGGCGGACTGCATCATCGGCAACACCTTCTACCTGGCCCAGATCGAGGATCTGTGCGCCGGCAAAGAGATCATCCGCAGCACCATGGGGCGGGAGGTGGACCGGGCGAAGCAGTGCATCGACCTCGCCAAACGATGCGTGGTGGCCATGGTGAGCGGGGGCGATCCCGGGGTCTACGGGATGGCGAGCATCGTCCTCGAGGTGCTGGCGCAGTCCGGCGCTGAAGTGGAGGTGGAGGTGGTGCCGGGGGTGACCGCGGCTACCGCTGCGGCGTCGCTGCTGGGATCGCCGCTCTCCGGCGATCACGTCACCCTCTCCCTCTCCGACCTGCTTACCCCCCGCGAGGAGATCGAGCGGCGCCTGCACCTTGCGTTCCAGATGAAGGTGCCGGTGGCGCTCTACAACCCGAAAAGCAGGGGGAGGCCGCACAATCTTGCCATGGCGCTCGACATCGCCCTCGTGCACCTGCCCGGCAGCACGCCCGTGGGCGTGGTGCAGAACGCGTTTCGCGAGGGCGAGAAACGGATCGTCACCACCCTGCAAGCGTTGCGGGACGATGACTCCTGCGTGGACATGCGCTCCCTCGTGATCGTGGGGGGCGAAGAATCGAGATTCTGGGAGATGAACGGAGATGTCAGAGGAATCATCACGCCGAGAGGCTACCACCGGAAATACGTATATTGACCCCGGCGCCGACACGCCGGAAGGCTATGCAATCTCCCGGTCGAGCAGGGAGCTGGCCCGCCGCGTGGTGGGCGACCGCACGCCGGAAGACCGCATCCGCCAGCGGTGCGCCATTGCGGTGGGCGATTTCGTCATGGCCGATCTGGTCATTGTCCAGCCCGGCGCCATCGAGGCCGGCATCGCCGCCCTCGGGCGTGGCGCACCCCTCATTACCGATATCCGCATGGTGCAGATGGGCGTCCGCAAACAGGAGCACAGGAGCGATGTTCTCTGCGCCCTCGATTACGGGGAGGGTATCGCCCGGGACCGGGGCATCACCCGCAGTTCCGCGGGCTTCGAAGCGCTGCGGGATCGGATGGAGGGCGCCATCGTGGTGGTGGGCAACGCCCCCTCCGCCCTGCTCGCCCTCTGCCGCATGATCGAGGAGGGGGTGCGCCCGGCACTGGTGGTCGGCATGGCGGTGGGGTTCGTCAATGCTGCGGAATCAAAGGAGGTGCTGCGATCCCTCCCCGTCCCCTCCGTCTCCACCCGGGGCACGCGGGGCGGCACACCCCCTGCGGTGGCAGCGGCAAACGAGATCATCACCATGTACGTGGAGAAGCGGGAGGCCCCGGAGTGACGGTGCGGGACCCGGTGACAGGGTTCGAGTACCCCGAGAAGTGGGTCGAGGCGTGCACCGATGAAAACGGTCTCCTGCTGGCGGAATCGGGGTTCGGGGTGCTCACCGCGTCGGGCAGGGTGCTGCGCCGCGGGCTTTCCACCGGGACGACGGCGGCTGCGGCCTGCAAGGCGGCGGTGCTCTCGCTGTCCGCGCCCCTCTCTACGGTGGAGGTGCGCCTTCCCTGCGGGCTTCTCGCCGTCCTTCCGGTGAAGGCGGTGGGAGGACGTGCCGTGGCGCACAAGGATCACGGCGATTACACTGATGACATCACCGGCGGCCTCACCTTCGAAGCCGACGCAGTCGAGACCGGGGAAGGAATCGAGTTTATCGCCGGTTTCGGGATCGGGCGGTTTGCCCGGGACACGCCGCGGTATGCGAAAGGGGATCCTGCCATCAGCGCCACCGCCGGCTGGTGCATCGAGAATGCCATCCGGGAGGCGGTGGAGGAGACCGGGATTGCGGGCGTCCGCGTCACCCTCGCCATCCCCCGCGGCGCAGAAATCGGGGCGCTGACCCTCAACTCCCGGGTGGGCGTGGAGGGCGGCATCTCGGTGCTCGGCTCGACAGGCCTGGTCGAGCCCTGGGACGACCACCTCACCGAGTCGGCGTTCGCCCGGATCGCGGCGGCCGACCGGGTGGTGATCACCACCGGGCGGGTGGGGCTTCGCTACTCGCGCATGCTCTTTCCCGGCCACGAGGTGGTGCTGGTGGGCAAGCATCTCAAACGAGGCCTCGAGGCGGCACGCGGTGAGGTGATCCTCTGCGGGCTTCCGGCGCTCATCCTGAAATTCATCGACCCCGCCATCCTCGAGGACACCGGGCATGCCACCGTGGAGGAGCTCTCCGTCTCACCCCACTTTTCGGCGATCGTGGAGGGGGCGCTGCGCACCTTCAAGGAGCGCTTCCCCCACGCACGGGTGGTAATCGTGGACCGGGAAGGCCGGATTGTGGGGGATTCGGGATGAAGATCGTTGGGGTCGGCTGCGGGCCGGGGATGCTGACCGAGGAGGCGATCCGGGCGATCGGCGAAGCGAGGCTCATCTACGGGTCGGGACGGGCCATCGATCTTGCTGCTGACCACATTCCCGGCGGCTGTGCGGTGCACGAGATCACCGACTATGCGAGCCTGCGAAAGCTTCCCGTCCATGCCGTGCTGCTCTCCACCGGTGATCCGATGCTCGCCGGGCTCGGGTACCTGGGCGGGGAGATCATCCCCGGCATCTCCTCGATGCAGGTTGCGTTCGCCCGGCTCTCCCTCTCCCTCACCCGCGTGGCGGTGGTCAACGCCCACGGCAAAGACCACGATGCTGCGATCGAGGACGCTGCGGCGGAGATCTGGCGGGGCCGTTGCGTGTTTCTCATCGCCGATCCGGCCTTCCCGGTGACGGCGCTGGCAGCGGCGCTCGAGGGCCCCCATCCCCGCTGCCGCATCGCCGTCTGCGAGCACCTGGGCTACCCGGACGAGCGGGTAGCGGTCGGCACCACCGCCGATCCCCCGGCACCGGCGACCGATCTGTTCGTGGTGGTCGCGGGCGAGTTCTGATTTTTACTTTTTTTCGTCCTGCGAGGCTTTTTCTCCGCGTCCTTCGCCGTCTTCATGTTCGTGGCGGTGGTGGATGTCGTAGGTGTGGGGATGGGTGTGCATCATCGGGGCATGGGTGTGTTCGTGGAGGTGTTCGGTTCCCGGCACGACCTCAAGCCGATGTTCATGGGCGTGATGGGGTTCATCGTGCCGGTGGCGGTGGGAATGGGTGAGGGGGAGGTGGCGATGCGGGGACAGTGCCCCTCCCCGATGAGGAGCAGGGCGCGAGGGTCATCGGGGGCAGGGAGGCGAAGAACAGCGTGCCTGGTGCTTCCATGAAGATGAGAAACGAGAAAACCACGCCGAGAAAGGGGGCGGTGGCGAATGCGGCTCCGGTGCGGGCCGCGCCGATGTGCCGGAGCGATATGCTATACAGTACGATGGAAAGGCCGTAGGAGACAAATCCCAGCAGAGGCGCCCGGCCGATGATGGAGAATGTCCTTTGCGGCGATCCGGCAGGTGAAGTTGTTGTCCATTCCCCGGAGAATACAGGCCAGGATTACCCCGAGCGCACCGGGGCGATGTCCCACGTCCCGTTGCCGGCAACAGAGAGCAGTACCCCGCCGGCAAAGACCCCCGCAACAAGCCAGGGGAGGTCCCCTCGTGGAATTTTCGCGCCGGGGTTCACCGCTCCGGCGAACACCCTGCGCACCGTCATAAGCAGGGCGAGCTCCAGCCCGCTGCCCGGGTAGAGCCGGCCCGGCGAGGGTTACCGGACCCGTGCCCGCAAGCAGCACCTTGGCTGCCGGCGTGCTCACGCCGAAGAGGGCCGCGGCAACAAGGGGGAGGAAGACCGGATATGCCGTGGAAAATCTCATGACCCGGATGTTGGTGCCTCGATCCGTTCGACTGTGATCGTGATGCCGCTCTCCTCTCGGTAGGTCTGTATCCGTCGCATGGTGTGATCGATCATGCCGCCCGAGGTGAGTATGAGCGGTGTCTCACCGGCGAGCGCCCGAAGGATGCAGCGGTCGATCACTCCGTACGAGATCTCCGGTTCGAGACCCTGCCGGCGGGCGGAACGTTTCGCTTTCGATCCCATGGCGCCGATGCAGGTGATCCCGTATGAGGCGGCGATCCCGGCGATCCCGCCGTCATGGAATGCATCCGCATCACAGAGGAGTATCCTCCCCCTGCGTCTCGTGCCGCTCCCATCAAGGTGCTGCTCGAGCACGTCGATGAGGGACAGCATGCCGGACGGGATGGCTGTCGCCCCGATCACTCCTCGCCGAACCAGCTGGCAGTGGAGATCGACGATCATCGGCGGCTTCAGGCGCGCCCTCTGCAGCAGGGCCTCATCGGCAAACACCTCCCCGGGCAGCCCGGAGGCGAGAATGGTCCCCTCGTGCATGAAGACGACCTCGTCCGCCCAGCGATAGGCGAGCTCGACATCGTGCGTGGAGAGGAGAATGGTCGTGCCGGCAAGGTTGAGTTCGTCGAGCAGGTCCAGGATCTCTTCAGCCCCCGCAGGGTCGAGCGATGCGGTCGGCTCGTCGAACACGAGCACTTCAGGGTCCATGGCAAGAATTCCTGCAATTGCCACCCGTTTTTTCTCCCCGCCGGAGAGGTGGTGGGGCGGGCGTTTCTCGTAGCCTGCAAGCCCCACGTCGTGGAGGGCATGTTGCACCACCGTGTTGAGCTGTTCTCCCTCGATGCCCAGGTTCAGGGGGCCGAACGCCACATCCTGGTAGACCGTGGGGGCAAACACCTGCATATCCGAGTTCTGAAAGACGAGGCCCACCGTTTTGCGCAACCTTCGAAGCGACCGGGCATCGTAGCGGACGGGAGAGCCGTTAAGGAGCACCTCTCCGCAGCCGGGCCTGAGCGTGCCGTTGCACATCAAGAGCAGCGTCGTCTTTCCGGCCCCATTGGGCCCGACCAGGGCGACCTTGCTCCCCCGCCGGATCCTGAGCGAGATGCCTTTGAGTGCTGCGGGCATGGTGGGGTAGGCAAAGTGTACTTCGCGCAGTTCAAGGACCGATTCCATTCTTCTCTCTCCTGTGGTCAGTTCTCTTCATCCCCCGGGAATGACCATGAAGGCGATACAGATGCAGAGGTAGACCGCAACGCTGAGCAAGGCTCCTCTGGGGATCCGCCCCTCCTGATCCATGACATTGAGTTTCCCGTCATAGCAGCGCGCATCCATGGCACGCAGGAGATCCTCCCCCTTCTCCCAGCTGCGCAAAAACAGCATGGCTGCGAGCATCGAGAAGGCGGAGAGCGAATTTCTGAAAGTGGTGTACCCGAACCGCATCACCTGGGCATTCCTGATGGCGATCGCCTCACCGATGAGGATGAAGATATAGCGGTAGATGAGCATCGAGAGGTCGATGAACTCCTGCGGGAGGTGCAGCTGTCGCATCACCGCGAAGAGCTCCACCGCCGGGGTGGTGAGAGCGATGAAGTAGAGAGCGCTCATGCCGCCGAACGTCCGTGCCAGCAGGAGCAGGGCGAGATCTGTGCTCTCCGTGGTCACGGCGAGGTGCAGGCCGAATACCGACCATTCCCGGAGTAGCTCGCCCCCGCCCGTGAGCAGCAGGATGACAATGCAGCTCGTGACGGCGAAGGATGCCGGGATGGCGAGCAGGCGGAGGTAGATGCCGGTCGGGATGCGGGCGAGGAGCACTGTGGCGCACCCGAGGGAGAGGCCGATGAAAAGAGGTGCATACGGGGTCTGCGACATGACCCCGATGAGGATGCAGCCGGCACCGAGGAGCAGTTTGACGCGCGTGTCCACCTCTCGCAGTCCGTTGGTGTGCGCATAGTCGTCCAGGATATTCTCCATATCACTCCTCCCCGGCAGGACCGCCACTCATGAGTACAGATTTGGTGAAAAAAGTGTTAATGGTTACCGGACATCGTCACTCCACCGTCTTCCTTCCCCGGTAATAGCCGAAGAAGTAGCCGATGACGATCGCCCCGATCGCTGCCTGCAGAGAGAAGAAGAGCGACTCGATCTCACCGCTCGGGGGTTCCCAGATGGGATCGAACCAGGGCTCGTAGCCGCTGTCTTCGATGATCTCCGCGGCGACCCCGTCGGCACCGCCCCAGGCCTCCTCGTCTTCCCCCTGATCCGCCTGGATTGCGGCGTTTTGCACCAGGAAGATGGCAGCGAAGATGATAAGCGCCGCTACCACCACGAGTTCGAGCCCGTACTTCATGCGGCAGGCCCCCTGATCCGTTCCACCGTGCGTTCGGTGAGCACGTTCAGGCCTACGAGGAGATCCGGGCGCACGGCGATGATGTATTTGAAGACCAGGGCGATGACCAGTCCTTCGATGATGGCCAGCGGTACCTGGGTGAAGGCGAAGACCGTGCCGAAAGCGACCAGCGAGGTCGTGAACCCGCCGGCCTCTGCGGGAAATGCCAGGGCGAGCTGGACCGAGGTCATCACGTAGGTGAAGAGGTCTGCAAGGGCTGCTGCAAGGAAGACGGTCACGAAGGTGTTTATCCCCGTTTTCGCACCGGCCCGGTAGATGGCCCAGGCAACGATCGGCCCGGCGATGCCCATCGAGAAGACATTGGCGCCCAGGGTGGTCAGTCCGCCGTGGGCGAGGAACAGGGCCTGGTAGATGAGCACGATCAGGGCCAGCACAGAGGTGATGAACGGGCCGAAGAGAATGGCGCCGAGTCCGGTGCCGGTCGGGTGCGAGCAGCTCCCGGTCACGGAGGGGAGTTTCAGCGAGGAAAGGACGAACATGAACGCGCCTGCAACAGCGAGCAGCGGAAGCGCCTCGCGCCGCTCGTTGACGAGAATCTTCAGCTGGTACAACCCGTAGATGATGAATGGCGCCGAGATGAGGAACCAGATCTGCCACCACGGGCCCGGTAAGAATCCTTCCATTATATGCATGGGAAATACCTCGGATGTGATAATGACATATGAGTCAACTCTAAAAAATTTAACTTCATTAAATTTATATTGATATGTTTCGCTCTGCCATCTCCTGTTTGGGAGGGGAGTGAAAAGGGCACTGGAGAAGCATACGCTTATTGAACACGCACCACAGACGTAGTAGTGATGGTTCCCCGTATCGTTATCGCAGGCACCCACAGCGGGTGCGGCAAGACGAGCATCGCCAGTGGCATTATGGCCGCGCTCGTAGCGCGCGGGCTCGCCGTCCAGCCCTTCAAGGTGGGGCCCGATTTCATCGATCCCAGCCACCATACCGCCATCTGCAGGCGCCCCTCCCGCAACCTCGATCCCTTCATGATGGGCGAGGAGGGCGTTGCCGCTACCTTCGCCCGCGCTGCCGCAGGCGCGGATATCGCCGTCATTGAGGGCGTCATGGGCATGTTCGACGGCCTCGAGGGGAGCGATTTTGGCAGCACCGCCCATGTGGCGAGGATCCTCGCCGCACCGCTGGTGCTGGTGGCGGATGTCAGGGGGGCGTCCCGCAGCGCCAATGCCATGGTGAAGGGCTACCGGGAGTTCGATCCCACGGTGCCGTTTGGCGGGGTGATCTACAACCGCGTGGGGAGTTTTCGCCACCGGGCGATGATCGAGGAGGGAAGTCCGGATCGCGCCTTCGGCTGGGTCCCGTGGCAGCGGGACGGGGCGGTAGAGAGCCGGCACCTGGGACTGCAGATGGCGCACGAGACCGACCGCATGGGGGGATTTGGTGCGGTGGTGGAGGAGTGCTGCGACATGGACGCTCTCATCGGGCTCGCGCAAAGCGCCCCACCCCTCAACGCCCAGCCCGAAGACCGGGATGACACCGATGGACCGCGGGTGCGTATCGGGGTCGCGTGGGACGAGGCCTTCTGCTTCTACTACCAGGACAACTTCGATCTCCTGCGGCGGATGGGTGCGGATCTGATCTTCTTCAGCCCCATGGCGGACGCTCTCCCCGCAGCCGACGCTCTCTATTTCGGCGGAGGCTACCCCGAGCTCCACGCCGGACGCCTCGAAAAGGCGAAGTGCCGGATGGAGATCCGGCGGGCGCTCGACGATGGCATGCCCGCCTACGGTGAGTGCGGCGGGCTCGTGTATCTCTCCGAGCGCATGAAGGCAGGGGGTGAGTGGTCGATGGTCGGGGTGCTGCCCGCGGAGGCGGAGAAGATGGACCGCTTCCAGGCCCTCGGCTACGTCGACGCCTCCTGTGCAGGAAAAAATCCCTTCTTTGCGCCGGGAACGGGTATCCGGGGCCACGAGTTCCACTACACGCGGGTGACGTACGCACCCGACGCCCGGTTCGCCCTGCGACTCTCCCGTGGGGAGGGCATCGGGGAGGGACGCGACGGTCTTTTCGAGCACAACGTGCTGGCCGGGTATACGCACGCCTATTTCACGCCGGAGGTTGCCGGTGCCATCGTTGGGGCCGCCCGGAAAGCTCGCAGGGCATAAAGGGCCGGAGGATCCGCCTGCACGCTAAATTCTCAGGATAATATATTAAATCCCTAATCAGAGGCGATTTTGTCCGTTTACAAACGACAAGACGTATTAATACTCGTGATCAATGGAACATTTAAGGATGATTAGCAGGGCAATCCTCGAAGATGAAGAAACCTTCATGCTCATTCTGCAACTCACCGATATGGCGACGGCGGCCCATGAGCGGGGTGACTACGAAAAGAGGGACAAGTACCTTGATGAAATACGGCAACTGCGAGAAAATATCACCCGAGTGAGCCGTGAGGAAGCAGGCGAAGACGAAGAGCCGGAAGACGGCGCCAGCGAAGAATAGTTTTTGTCACCTCCCCCTGCAGTGCGGGGGACCGTATGCCCTTCGTCCTGTTGCCGGTCCGGTTACACACGCACGTGGTTCCTACCCCCGTTCCCGGGCCGGAAAAACGGCCTCGTTTTTCCTACGCTTCGCGGAGAGGAAAACTCATGGTTTCCTCCCCGTTCCCGGGCCGGAAAAACTCTCCCGTTGTTCCTCCGTTACGCGGATCTCAAACCATCCATATTTTCCTCCGCCGCCCGGGTGGAGGACGACGTCTCCTTTTCTGAGAGCGTCCACTGCCGCAGCAACCCGGGCGTCTATCTCTTCGATCTCCGCCACGGGCACGTCGATCAGGATAGCGATCTCGGGGCCGAGGCTGGCGATGAGCGCATCGTAGACCTGTAGACACCTCTTTGTCGCGGGCGACGCCATGCCCAGGCAGCGCTGGACGATCTCGCCCAGGGGGATGAGGTGCAGGTAGGGCGGGCGCGGCAGGGGTATATGGTCAGCAGCGAGTTCCCGGGCACGGTCGGCGACCCCCTTCTTGATCCTGCCCGCGTCCACCGGGCAGCGCCAGCGATGCTTCTGCGCCTCCTCGAGGGAGAACTGCGCAAAACACCGGATGCAGGCGGTCCTGCTGTACTTTCCCTCCTCCGGAAAGAAGCCCGCGTTCATGGTGATCGCGCCGTTGCGGATCCGGTCCATCACGGACCGGACCGTGCGGGGGCCGGGCGCAAGGCGGTTGAACTCCCTGCCCAGTTTGAGGGGAGACGCGCTGTGTGCATCGGAATTCGAAAGAAACGGGATGGCCTCCAGCTCGGCAATTCCCGCCCCGTAATTGCTGTCCGCAGAGAGCCCCAGCTCGAGAAAATCGACCGGTTCTTCGCCGAAGCAGTCGCGGATCGAATCGAAGGCGGCATACATCCCCGTCCAGGGGGTGAAAGCGTGCGCCGGGCCAATCAGCCCGCCAAGGCCATGCACCGCCCTGGCGAGGGCCTCTCCCCCCATATCAACGTGGGGGCGCCCGGCCTGCTCGATATGCCGCGCATGGGGGGCCAGCATCGCGGCGAGTTCGGCGCATGCCTCGAAGTCCTCCATGATGGCAAGATAGTGCACCCGCCCCTTTCCTTCCACCTCGAGCGTGGGCACGACGAGCACGCCCGCATCGTTCTCGAGATGGTCCTGCCACATGCGCCGCCATGCTGCATTGAGAGCGTCGCCGCTTCCCAGCACCGAGATGCCCTTGCGCATGCAGGCGTCGATGAGCGCCGGAGGGGTCATGGCAGCCGACGTGGCCATCGAAAATGGGGAGTGGATATGCAGGTCCGCGGTATCGAGCATACTAGCCGATATAGTTCAGCTCTTCGTCGGATTTGGCCTGTTCGGTGGTGCGGAGCTTTTCCACGAGGTGCTCCATCTCCTCGGCGCGCTCGAGCAGGCGCGTGGTGTCCACCTCTGTTTGGAGAATGGCGCAGAGCACTTCGAGCAGGCTGTGGGCGCTTTTGGGGTCGACGAGGTACCCGGACGTCTCGCCCATCAGGCAGATCCCCTCGATACCGCGCAGCGCACCCATCCCGAGCAGGAGCCCCGAGGCCCCGATGATCCCGCCGCCGGGCTCGTCCTGCGTGAATACAGCCCCCGCCTGCGCCACCCCGGCGTGCAGGCGGGAATGATTGACCGCCGCCAGCACCCGCGGCTTGTCGACGAGGTGGCCCACGCCATAGCCGCCCAGCGTGATAACCCTCCGTACGCCGAGCTCCTCGGCGATGTCGAGATAGAAACTGCTCAGGAGGTAGTGCCCCTCGCTCGAGGTGCTCTGGTAGTCGCCCACTAAAAAGAGCAGCTCCCGCTCCCCGTCACAGCGGTATATCTCGTTGTTGACCAGCCTGGCGACACCGTCCTTTTCGATGAGCACCTGCGGGGGGAAGTAGATGGAGTGGATCTCGGCGATCTTTTCGGCATCCATCTCGTGGATCATGTGCTCCGCGACCAGTTTGCCGACCTGGCCAATGCCGGGCAACCCCTCGATAAGGGTGGTGCCGTTGATGTTTTCATCGCGCAAAAAATCGATGCTTATATCGTCCATTGTCTGACCTCCCGTCGATAGCGCCCATACCGGTCGTCAGGAGAAAATCGTGCAGGGTGGGCGCTGACCGTCGCGTGCCCGCACCGCGGGCAGGTGCGGGAAAGGGTATACGTCCAATCTGCCGGACAACGGCGTATCTTCCCGCTCATTGGCTCTTTCCGGCACGTTGCTTTCGCACAAATTTCCCTTCGCCATCCGAACGTTCCACCACGCCGATTGCCGCTTTGGCAGCCTTTTCGATGGCCCGTTCGGCCTGCTTGTAATCGGGTGCGGTGACCTTGATGATGTATTTGGGCGCGCCGACATAATTGAGATCGATCTTCACGCCCTGGATCTTGGGCTGTGCGCTCCGCAGGGCTCTCCTGATGATATTGACACCGTCCGGCTTGGTCGAGATGAGGATGAGGTGTCCGCTGATGGTCACCTGGGGGATCTTGACATTCTCGTGTGCCACCTGGATGAGCGCATCGGCGACCTTCTTCTCGACCCCCAGCTTCTGCAGCGTCGCCTCCTCGTCGAGAACCACATCCTCGAAGACTGGATAGAGCACCCCGTATTGGGCGTAAAAAGTATTTTCTATCGTCTCTGCTGCAACACCGGAGGCTTCGCTTATGAATTTGATCCACCGGTGCGCTTTCTGCTCATTCTTCCACTCGTGGATCTTCTCGCGACGCTGGTGCTCGTTGACGTCCTTAAGAGAGAGATCGATATGGCCGCGTTCCCTGTTCACGTGGAGGACCTTGCAGACCACCTTCTGCCCTTCCCGCACGAAGTCGCGGATGTGTTTGATCCATCCCCGCGCCACCTCTGCGATGGGAATGAGGCCCTCACGGCCCTTGTATTCGTCAAGAGTAACAAATGCCACGAAATCCTTTACATTTGTTACCGTGCAGACGACAAGTTCTCCCTGATCGGGCCAGTCTCTCTCGTTCATGGATATTCACTCGAGCTGTGCGAGTATTTCCGCCTTGATTGCCGCCTTGCCGCCCCGGGGTTCGGCCAGCACGTGGCCGCACACGGCGCAATCAACCGTGGTGCTTGCCTTTTCGAAGATGATCTGTTCGTTTTCGCAGTCCGGGCACCTGACGCGCACGAACCCGCTCCTGTTTTCCCTGATAAGACGTACCATCCCTGGTTCACTCCGTGAGTTCGAATTTCGACACCCTGAAGCCTTTGCGCAGGTGTGCCTTGCCGCATACGGTACAGCGGTAGCGGACATTGATCTTCTTGGTCGGCTTGTCGCCACCGGGAACCTTGGAGAACTTGCCCATGTTCCCGACCTTGCCGCGACGGGCTTTCTGGCGATCAATCCAGTTCATATAGCGATTCTTCCCTTTCTTAACCTTCTCGACCTCGTGAACTTCATGCTTTCTGCAATATGGACAATAGGTCGTAAATTTTGTTGGCATTTTCATGGAATACGCCCCGTACTTCTGAATAGTAAATCCCATTATTATTTGCTGATCCTGATACTTAAGGCTATGTCGCGCTCCATAAGGACTGCAGCATTTTTTTCGGGAAGTGTTATCAGATCTTCTTTTTGAAGGTTATATATCCTCCCGTCAATTCCCATAAAAGAATCGATATCTTCCAGAATGCGGACAATTGCATAGCCGGATCCGGTTTCAGGCGCAGCCGTCGGGGGCAGGGGAGCCTGCTCGGCGGGCATCTCCGGACCCTCGATCGCTTCCTCCTCCTGCGCCGTCATCTCCCCCGATGCTTCGACCGCAAGCAGCTCCTGCCGGCAGCGATCGATCGCCGCGGTGATCTCCTCAAACATCGCCCGCTCCGCAGGAAGCATCCGTTTTATCTCGTCCCTGTCCGCGTAACTGTTTTCGGTCTGGTTGACTGCCAGTTTGAGGATTTTGCGGGAACGAAGATGCACGATCTCCTGCAGGGTCTCCTCCACGCTCATGCTTTCGTTGAGCACGTTCCTTCCCCGGTCGGTGAGGAAGTTGTCGATGGAGCGTGCTTCCCGGTAGAGCCCGTCGAGCAGTTTCCTCCCCTGCACGAAGATATCCTGCTGGATATCGCTCAGTTTTCCGCTGTCACGTTCATTGAACACGATCAGGCGAAGATCTTCAAGCTCCAGTTCTCATCCCCCCTCCGGCGATTTCGGCGACGTTGCGGCAGCACAAAAAGACGGCGAGAGCTTCGGGAACCGCATTTACCCCCCTGCGAAGCTCGTAGCGGTTGCCGAGCAGGGTGACGGTCATGCGTGCGGCGCCGAGCTCGATTTTCATGGGGTCCTCCCCGAACACCACGGCGTCCACGAGGGGGTCGAAATCATCCAGTTCGGCGACGGAAATCGGGGTTGCCCGAAAGCCGCTGCCCCCGTGCAGTGAGCCGGGCAGGCGGATGAGCCTCTTGATGTCGGTGGTCACCGGTTCGTCGGTGAGCGCCGCCCGCGCCCGCACCCGTTGCCTGATCTGCTCCTCGCGACCTGCAATGACCGCCTGCAGCACCCGGTTCTTCGGGCTGTTGAGAACGATCCCGGAGGCGTGATCGCGCACCCTGGCGGTAAGCTCGGGAAGCTGATCGAGGAATGCCGCCGCCGTTTTCCCCCCGATCCCCCGGTTGGCGGTGAGCTCCGCCATTGCCTCCCCGCGATCCATCGAGCCGATCGCGGTGACCTCTTCGGCAAGCGCCTCCCGGTACCGGGCAGGCCACCCGTGGTCCGTGGGATGGGCGCGGAGCATGATCGCGGGATCGAGCCCGATCCCGCAGACATAGTCCACGAGCTCCCGGCGTTCCTGGCTCCCCCATTCCCTGGTTTCCAGATCCCTGATATGGATGTGGTAGCCGCGTCCACCGGAAAACGCCAGTTCCATGCTTTTCTCAGAAAATCCCAGTTCCTCTGAGAGCATGGCGACCAGTTTCTGCGTCTCCTCCTTGACCCGCGCGAGCATCACGTCGTAGGGCACGCCTTGAACGACATGGTCGGCGTCGAGATCGAAGATGAGGTCGGCGCCGGTCCACTCCTTGTCGTTCATGGTGGCCGCGGCAGGGTAGGCGTAGTAGGCGGTGGAATAGTAGGCATGGGCGGGCACCATCGAGCGGATATAATCGGTGAGCTCCTGGCGTGACGAAAACGACATGTGCCGGCGCATGTGGACCTCCGCCGAGGGTTCGAAAAAGATAAACCCCCATTCGCGCTGCTCGAGGGCAGGGGGGATCCTGCGGTGGCTGGTGCGATAGTACGAGGAGAACCGCTGTTTGATGTATGCCAGCGTTGCTGCGTTCATATCAGCCTCTTCACCATATATGGTCCTTTGCGCTCATAGCCATGTCTGCGGTAGTACGGGCGGACCCCGATGCCGCTCATCACCGCCATCGCCGAAAACCCTTCGGTGATGGCGATTTCCTCTGCTGCAGAGAGCAGCTGGTTGCCGTACCGCCGGTGCTGCCACTCGCGGGTGCCCGGGGCCTTCCCGAGAGAGACAAGACTGCCGTAGACGTGCAGTTCCCGCAGGAGGGCGGCACCCTCGAGTTCCTGCCGCCACGGCGATCCGGGAAACCGCATCCGTGCAAAGCCGATGAGAGCATTGTCGTCTCCCGCAGAGATAAAGTGCTCAGTTCCGCCGCAGCACTCATAGGCCGTCACCCCGATCGAGGGCTCTCCGGTGAGCGTGGCCCTACCCACCTCCCTGCAGCGGATGCACCGGCACTGCTTTCCCCATGCTGCGAGGCGCTCCTGCGCCAGCTGCCGGAAGTTGCTGTGCCGGGATCCCGCCACGATAAGTTTTGCCGGGATGTCGCGCTGGACGCGCTGGAGGCGCACGTATTCGGGAAGCAGGCTTTTTGCGTAGGCGATGAGGTCGATGAGGTCGTCCTCCTCGTAGCAGGAATACTCCCCCCGCTCCCAGAGCTCCTCGATCTCCGATCCAGGGGTCACCAGCGTGGGGTAGATCTTGAGGAAGTCCGGTTTGAACCGGGGATCGGCAAAGAGGGTTGCGAAGAGCCTGCGGTCGTCTTCGATGGTTGCTGCGGGGAGGTTGGGCATGACGTGGAAGCCCACTTTCAGCCCGGCGTCGCGTAAAAGCCGGTTTGCCACGGCGCTCTCCTCCACGGTGTGCCCCCGCCGGTTGTACGTGAGGATGCGGTCATCGACATGCTGCACCCCTACCTCCACCTTGGTCACGCCGAGGGAGAGCATGCGGTCGATGTGCTCGCGCCGGCACCAGTCCGGGCGCGTCTCGAACGTGACTGCGATGCAGCGCACGGGCGCCCGCTCGTTTGCCGCGCAGAGATCTTCAAAGGAGCGGTCGTCGCTTCGCGGTTCCTCCCCGAATTCGTTCATCGCCCGTATGCACGCGCGCATGAATACGTTCTGGTAGGCGGGATCGCGGGCGGTCATGGTCCCACCCATGACGATCAGCTCCACCTTGTCGATGTCGTGGCCGAGTTCGGTGAACTGCCGCAGGCGCACCCGTACCTGCGCGTAGGGGTCGTAGGCGTTCTGACGCCCCCGGAGCGCCGCTGGTTCCTCCCCCGTATAACTCTGGGGCGAGTGAAAGGGATGATCCGGCCCGCCGGGGCAGGGGAGGCATTTGCCGTGCGGGCACGGGTGGGGCGAGGTCATCACCGCCACCGGCGCCACCCCCGAGAGCGTCCGGGTCGGTTTCACCTGCAGGATGCGCCGCAGGTGCTCGCGCTCCGCATCGGTCGCTGCGGCGAGGATCGCCGAGTTTTTCGGGATGGATGCGAGGCCGTGGCTGCGGGAGACGGCGATCTTGATCCGCTGGATATCCCCTGCGGAAATGTCGTCTGAAGTAAGATGGGAGATGATCTCCCTCAAAATTGAGTGGTTTTCCATGGGTTACTGTTCAACAGCGACCTTTTCTTTTGTGGAGTATTCCACCATCGGAGGCTGCTGCTGCCTCAGGTGCTGGACAATTTCCTCACCAAGGGTAAGGATTGCCTTCTTGTGACAGATTTTGTTTTTATGAATGTGCACCGGCGAGATGCCGAGTGCATCGTAATTCCCGGTTACGATCTCGTCCCCTCTCGATTTTTCGTAGAATTTTTTTACATGAACCAGAAGCATATGTAAATGGAGCAACTCTTCTTTCTGCACGTTCTCACCAATCCTCAAAAAATACTACATTTCCCAGACAGATATAATTTATTGGTGATCTTTATATTGAACTTCGTTCATGCAGCGGGAGTGATTATCGGACTTGCCACAGGCGATGCATTGGGCGCGCCCCTCGAGGGGCTCCCTGTACCCCGGCGCCCTGTCCGGTCCTTCGAGGGAGGAGGCATACACGGCGTCCGGCCCGGACATTTTACCGACGACACCCTGCAGGCCGTGGCAATTGCAGAATCGCTCGTCTTCTGCGCGGGTTTTTCCCCGGAAGACATCATCGGGCGGTTCATGCGCGACTATGAACGCTCCCCCCACTTCTACGGCCCTACATCCTCTGCAGTCTTTGCCCTGATCCGGGAAGGGGTGCCGCCCCGGGAGGCGGCACAGCAGGTCTACGACGCGCTGGGCGGTGGGCGAAGCAACGGCAGCGTGATGCGGGGCGCACCGATCGGGGTCTTCTACCCCCCGAGAACGGTGCGGGAAGCGAGCATTGCGTGCGCCCGCCTGACCCACCTCCACCCGGTCGCCGCCGAATGCTCGGCGTTCGTCAACCGGATGGTGAGCGGTCTCTGCCGCGGGGAGGAGCGGTCACGCGCCCATGCAGGTGCCCTGCGCGCCTGCGAGAGTGATGAGGTGGGCAGGGTGCTCGCCGATCCGCATCGGTCTTCTCTCTCCCCGTCCCTCGACGCACTGGAAGCGACGCACTGCGCGGTCTCGGTCTTTCTGGCATCATCGTCGTTTGAAGAGGGGGTGGTCGGCGCGGTCAATCTCGGGGGCGATGCGGATACGATCGGGGCAATCTGCGGAGCGCTGGCAGGCGCCGGGTACGGAATCGGCGGCATCCCGTCCCGGTGGCTTGCCGGCCTTCACCGTGCCACTATGCTGCTGGATCTTGCGTGGAGACTGTATCTGGGTGCGCGCCCCTGACGCTTACGTCGGGCGCAGCTCAACCATTTTCAGGGCTCTTCCCCGCTCGCATTCGACGGGCGGGTTTCCGAGTACCTCCCCGACGAGGTAGTACTCGCCCTGCACCGCCCCTTCGGGACAGCAGAGATCGTAGCCCTTGCAGGATTCCCGGTTGCATCCGTGTTCGAAGAGGATTTTCGAATTGACGATGGCCTTTTCGGCGGGAATAAGGGCCAGTACCGGGGATTCGATCACTTCCACCGCGCAGGCCCCTCCCGCATGGACCCTGCATTCATGGCGCGTGGAGTTACGCACGCTGACGATCTGGTACCGCTTGCTCGGCTGGAGGTTGTTGCACACCTTGTTCACCTTGCAGCCCCTGCACTCGGGCAGCGCGCCCTCGTACACGAACTCCAGGCCGGGGCGGGCCAGGTGCGTTCCGATAAGCGTGACCTTGATTTTTGTCTGGCTCATTGCTAGCTACTCTTTATAGAGCATTTTTATTAAGTCTCTGGCCTTTTCCGGCGAAAGCCCCATGTCGAGAATGGTAAAACGTTCAGGACGGATGGTTTTCGCCTCTAACAGTGCCTGTACGGCGATTTCATCGTCGATACCCAGGTCCTTCGGGGTCACGGGAGCACCGATTTTTTGCAGCGATGCCCTGATCCCCCGCCAGTCTCCCCCGTGGAGGTACATGGTAATGATGGTGCCGATGCCGCACTGCTCCCCGTGCAGCCCTTTTCCCGGGGCCAGGCGGTCGAGGGCGTGGCTGAACTTGTGCTCCCCGCCGCTCGCCGGCCGCGAGGATCCGGCGATGCTCATGGCCACACCCGAGGAGACGAGCGCTTTCGTCACCATCCAGGCACTCTCCTCAGTATTGGGTTTGAGCAGATCGGCATTTTTTACCAGGATCTCCGCGGTCATGCGCGAGAGTGACGCCGCGTATTCGGAAAACGCCTCCCCCCGCAGGCGCTGGGAGAGTTCCCAGTCGAGGACGGCGGTGTAGTTCGAGATGATATCGGCGCACCCGGACGCGAGCAGGCGGTGCGGGGCGGAGGCGATGATGCCGGTATCGGCGATGATGGCCATGGGGGGGTGCGCTTCGAGGGACGTGCTGCCCCCCTCCATCGGGACCGAGGCGCGTGCGGAGCCGATCCCATCGTGCGATGCGGCGGTGGGCACGCTGATGAACGGACGGTCGAGGTTGAAGGACGCGATCTTTGCGGTGTCGATCACCATCCCGCCACCGACCCCGACGAGAAAATCAGCCGCTCCTGCGGCCTTCTCGATGCGCTGGATGGTTTCGACGGAGATGGACTCGATGACTGCCGTCTCCACCGTTCTGGATTCGGCGAGCAGATCCACGACTCTCCTCCCGGCAACCTCCATGGTGCGGGGCCCGGCGATCACGTACGCGGACCTCCCCAGGTTCAGGTCTTTGCAGACGGCGGGCAGCTGGGCGAGGGCATCGTGACCGATAACCACGTCACGCGGCAGCTGCATCCACTTCGATTTATCAAAAACCTGTTTTTTAAGTACTTTAATACCGTCCGCGCTCATTACTATCATAAATGATTGGGGAATTTATATCTAAATATTACATCGATCCCATCATTCAGGGCCAGCCCTATACGGTTGTCGACACCCTGACCTACGCCGCGATCCTCATCGTCGCCGTCTTTTTCGTCTACCTGTGGCTCAGGCGGACCGGAATTACCATCGACCACGACTTCGCCCTCGCCCTCATACCGTTCGTGGTGCTGGGCGGACTGCTGCGCGTGGTCGAGGATACGGGCATGATACCCTCCCCCTACCATGTGCTCCTGGTCACCCCGATCATATTTTTTGTGATCTTTGCCTACGCCGTGGCCGCCCTCGTCATCGCCCGGTTCCTGGAGGGCCGGGGGGTTATCCCGCAGTACTCCCGGGGGTTTGCGGCGGCGGGCATCGTGACGTGCGTGCTCGTCGGATGTATGCTCGTGCTTTTCGGTCTCGGCATCATCCCTGTCGCGGCCTATGCCCCCACCATCGATATCGGGGTGCTGGTCATCATTCTCACCATGGCGTGCTCCACGAGCATCGCGGTCTGGGCGGCGCTCCGCTACCTTGCGGGCTGGACGTTTGTTTCGGATATCCTCTATAAACTCCTGATATTCGGGCATTTGCTGGATGCAAGCGCCACGAGTTTTGGCATCGACCTCCACCCCATCCCCTACGTCGAGCAGCATGTGGTGGGGGGAGCTCTTATCGAGGCAACGGGGACAGCATTTTCCATGTTCCCCCTCAAACTGGCGGTGGTCATCCCGGCGATCTATGTGCTTGAGCTCTACCGGAAAGAGGGCAACCCCGAACTCTGGCACCTGATCCTCCTTGCCATGATCATGGTGGGAATGGCGCCGGGCATACGGGGTATGGTGAGAATGGTGCTGCATGTCTGAGCCGCGGCTTCTCCCTGCAATCATCGCCTCGCTGGCCATCTTCTGCCTGTGTATCGGCATCGGGGCCCTCGCTGTCTGGCAGGATCCCGCACTGGGCGAACGGGTGCTGGGGGTGCTCAACGAGGAGCTCTTCGCGGATATCCTCGACGACAGTCCGGCGCTGATCAGCCTGAAACTCTTCCTCAATAATCTCGGGGCATGCATCATCCTCTTTCTGGGGGGTGCGTCCGCCGGACTGCTGACCGTGGTTATCCTGGCCGCCAACGGGGTGGTTATCGGCGTGGTCACCGAACTGGTCCGGCAGGAGCAGGGGCTGCTCTATGTCGCGGCGGCCCTCGCCCCTCACGGTATCTTCGAAATTCCCGCGTTTATCACGGCAAGCGCCCTCGGGCTGATGCTCGGCCAGGCGCTGCTCCTTGAGCTGCAGGGCGGGGGGAATGCCGCAGGGAGTGCCGGTGAATTCGGATCCGCATTCGTACGCGTGGTGGTCCCTCTATTGGCAATTGCAGCGGTTGTAGAGGCTTTTATTACGCCCGCAATCATACCATTAGTAGCTTGAGGTGTCAGTTCAATGGAGGATGAGGGCGGTTCACTTCCCGGGAAATCGGATTTCAGTGCATGGTATAACGATATACTCTGGCGAGCGGAGATCATGGACGTGCGCTACCCGGTCAAGGGGCTCTACGTATGGTATCCGCACGGTTTTGCCCTGCGACGGCATGTCTATCAGCGCCTTCGCGACCTGCTCGATGAGGCGGATCACCAGGAGACCCTCTTTCCCCTCCTCATCCCGAAGCACGAGTTCATGAAGGAGGCGGAGCACATCAAGGGGTTCGAGGAGGAGGTCTACTGGGTCACCCACGGCGGCACCTCCGAGCTCGACGTCCCCCTCGCCCTCCGCCCCACGAGCGAGACGGCCATCTACCCCATGTATGCGCTCTGGATCCGCTCGCATGCGGATCTCCCGCTCAAACTCTACCAGGTGGTCAATACATTCCGCTACGAGACCAAGCATACCCGTCCCCTGATCCGGTTGCGCGAGATCACCTCGTTTAAGGAGGCGCACACCGTGCACGCCACGTGGGAGGATGCCGAACGGCAGGTGGAGGAGGCGGTCGCCCTCTACCGGACCTTCTACGAGCGGCTCTGCGTCCCGATCATCATCTCGCGGCGGCCCGACTGGGACAAGTTCCCCGGGGCGGACTATACCATCGCCGCCGACGCCGTCATGCCCGACGGGCGCACCCTGCAGATCGGCACCGTCCACCACCTCGGGGACCATTTCTCGAAGACCTTCGACATCACCTACGAGGACGCATCCGGTGAGCAGCAGTTTGCTCACCAGACCTGCTACGGCATCTCGGAGCGGTCCATCGCCGCGGTGGTGAGCGTGCACGGCGACGATCGCGGGCTGGTGCTCCCGCCGGCTGTCGCTCCCGTGCAGGTCGTCATCGTCCCCATCATCGTCGGCAAACGGGAAGACGAGGTGCTGGCGCATGCGGCGGCACTCGAAACAGAGCTCGGTGCCGCCGGGTACCGGACGAAGGTCGATACGCGCGCGCTCCGCCCCGGGGCGAAGTACTACTACTGGGAGATGCGGGGCGTACCCCTGCGGCTCGAGGTGGGCCCGCGCGATATTGATGCAGGTACCGTGATGGCAGCCAACCGGCTGGGTGACAAATCCGCCGTGAACCGGGCGGCGATCGTCGATGAGGTGGCGGCACAGCTGGAGCAGTTCAGGGGCCGCCTGCGGGCCCGCGCCGAGGAGGACCTGGCGCACAAGATCACCCTTGCGTCCTCGATGGAGGAGATTCCCGGGGCGGTGCGTGCGGGGGTCGCCGTCGTCAACTGGTGCGGCAGCGAGGACTGTGCCGGACGGATCGAAAAAGAGACCGGTGCAGCCCTGCTGGGCAGCGATGTCCGGTCGCAGTACGTCGAACCGGACGGAGGCCCGTGCGTCGCCTGCCGGGAAGCAGGCCGGCCGGCCCTCGTGGGCAGGAGCTACTGACCGCAGGACGTGCAGAAATAGGTGAACTGGAAATCGTTCAGCCTGAAATTTCCGTAAATCTTCTTTTTTCCGCCACGCAGAAACACTCTGCCGCACAGGTGGCATGTTTTCAGGCGAAGGCGGTCGGTCGTGGTCATGGGAATGTCGAACATGATCTCGAACGGTTCACCCTCCTCGCTTCCGGAATTGAGCTGCTCTTCATACCGGTTCACGAGCTGCATGATCTGCAGCGGGTTTGCGCCGAGTCTCTCCAGCCGCCGGTAGAGGAAATACTGGAATACCAGCCAGGAGAGATCCGACCTCTCGAGGAGATCATCAAAGACTTCGGCCTGTTCCTCGTCTCCCTCAAGTGACCGGCCACAAAGAGGGCAGCAGCCCCCGACCAGTTCGTCGAGATAGACCTCCTCTTTGCAGTACGGGCAGGTGGTATGGGGGGAATGGATACGCGATGTCATGATGGCTGTTGTGGGTGGGCGGAAATGTTCGGTATCCTCTCACGCTACTCCATCAAAAAGATAGCTGCAGCGAGCACGGTCGTCCATTCACCTTCATCGCCGACCACGGCGGTTTCGGTGACATTGAGCGTCTTCCGGGGAATTTTGTCGGTGATGCTGTGATACATATCATATGCCAGTTTTTCCGCATATTTCCCCGCCTGCTCTTTGCTCTGGCCAAAGGAATGGTGTTCCGCAAAGTAGCCCCATTGCGTTTCCATTTCTTCGGGAATGGCTACCCCTATTGATGTGGAAATACGCCTGTGCGGCTCGTTTGAGGAGAGCCGGGACATGACAGTGAAAATCACACTCCCCGCTTCCATCTGCCGAAGGCCCTCCTCCTTCGGGATGATCTGGCACCTGGGCGGCAGAATCGAGCTCACCGTGACAAGATTATAGCATTCGATGGACGCATCTCTCAATGCCATTTCGAAGGAGGCGAGGCGCTCGGGATCTCTTCCCGTTCCGCAGGTAAAAAAAACTTTTTTCGGCACAAAAAATCCTGTCATCGTCACTGTCTCCCGGTCATTCGTGTGCCTCTACGTTGGATGCATCCACCAATAAAATTATATG
>Ga0209614_1000125_pt1 | contig 68405 bp, 53 predicted proteins | sample BlaSprsedimmetaG_FD_185484 | JGI IMG/M metagenome (GOLD analysis project Ga0209614, IMG submission 185484) | Hot spring sediment bacterial and archeal communities from California, USA to study Microbial Dark Matter (Phase II) - Blank Spring... ... | reverse complement strand
GTTCGAACTCCTCTTCGCATTCGACCAGCAGGATCCGTTCCCCGTTCTGCTCCCAGAACGGATAGAGTCCGTCGATCTTTTCGACCAGACCCGTCATCGATCCGTTGATCCGGCCGTTTTCCTCCCAGACTCTCCGGTCCCGCACGACGATGCCCTCTTTGGCCCGTGCGATCAGGTATTCGTCTCCCTGCCATTCCGAGATCAGGTGATCGAAATCCTTTCGGACATCCCCGGGTTTGGCTTCACCCGAGGAAAATCCGAGATGCGTGATCGTGAGCAGGGCGGGTTTCCCCTCCTCCCGGATTTGAATGCGTGTTTGGATGGTGTCCACGGTCAGGCATCCCGCGAGAAAGAGGGGGAGCGTGGCCGCGAGGATGCATTTCAGGGGTTTCATGGCGTTCTCCTTTCAGGTCCTGTGAATCTGCGCATAGTAAAGGGCGAGTTCGCGCAGCGTGATTTCAGGTTGACGGCTGCGGAGCTGTTTCAGCGATTCGATCGACCGATGCAGCGGGATCGTCTCCCGTGAATGCCGGGAATCCGCCGCCTTTGTTCCGGGCCGGGGGCGAAGGGATGTCCCGGACAGGATCTGTTCCAGCGTCTCTTCCATCGCGGGGGCAATCACGCCGTGACGGCGGTCGAGCCGCCGGATTTGCTCGAGCAGGCCGATCAGTCCGGAAACCGGAACCGGACGGTCGATCCACTTGGCGCGGATGCGCGGGTCGCGCAGCCGGCTGTTCAGCAAACGGATCTCCGGCAGCGTCATGTTTCCGTGGATGTGGAGCGGGGGGGCGGGCCTCCGGAGGAGGCGTCCCGTCCCGATTCCGAGGATCAAAAGCCCGATCGCAGCCGCGAGGGCGGGTCTCTTCCAAAATCGCGGCTGCGGCCTGTGGACCGTCTCACCCGATTCGGCGATTCTCCTCCGGATCCCGGAGGACAGCCGTTCCATCCCGTCCCCGGTCAATCGCGGAGAGGCGATTCCGGAGGTGAGTTCCGCCAGTCTCCGGTATTCCGCCAGGGCGTTCCGGCAACCCGGACACGTCTCGAGATGGCTTTCGAGCCGTTCCGCTTCCGACGTACCGCATTCGTTGTGGGCGTACGACGAGAGGAACCGTTCCATTCTCCTGCAGGACTTCATCGTGATTCCGGGCCTCCGATCAGGGGTTTGAGCCATTTCCGCATGTTTTTCCGCGCGAGATGCAGATTCACGCGGATTCCGTTTTCAGTGTCTCCCAGCATGTCTGCGATCTCCTTCACGGGATACCCTTCGACATCCCGGAGCAGGAAGACGGCTTTCTGCTTCGGCCGCAGCCGGTCCGCGGTTTTCAGGATCGCCGATTCCAGATCCCGTCGGTCCAAAAGGGTTTCCGGATTTTCCGGCGCGACGCGTTCGCCGAGCCACCCCGGGGGGATGAGCATGCGCCTCTTCCTGCGCCGGAGTTGATCGAGGCACCGGTTGACGACCATCCGGGCGAGCAGGCTGAAACGGCCGTCCGGATTCTCCGCAGCCGGATCCAGCTGCCAGAACCGGATGAAGGCTTCCTGGACGGCGTCCTCGGCTTCCTCCCGATCGCCGAGCATCCGCCAGGCCATGGACAGGAGGGGTTTCCGACACCTTCGCAGGGTCTCCTCGAATTCGATCATGACGCGCTTTGCCGTTTCATCCTACTCATAAAACGAAGCAGACAGGAAAACATTAAGTGCGGTATCGGTTTTTTTTAAATCGGGGGCGGGATCCGACGGCTTTCCGTCCCGCAACTGGGAGGGGGATGTCGGGATACGGATCTCATTCCGGAGCGAGAACCGCGGGGACCCGTCCGCGCACCGAGTTGATGCACCAGAGGCGGCGGGCGCCTTCCAGGTTCTCCCGGGTGATGATTTTCTCCCGGATTTCACCGCGCTCCAGCAGAAATTCCCTGAATGTCCCGGCCAGGAGTCCCGAATCGACGGGCGGGGTGACACGTCCGCCCTCCTCCACGACGAGATTGAAGCGGGTGGTCTCGGTGATCTCTCCCCGGCCGTTCCATAAAATCACGTCGTCGCAGTCCGGCCGTTGCCTCGCTGCCTCCTCGTACACGGCGCGGTGCGTGGTCTTGTGATAGAGGAACGGGTCGTCCGGGTTCACCGGCGTTTGGGCGAGCCCGAGACGGAGCGGGGCCGGAGTTTCCTGAACATCGAGCGGATATACTTCCGTTCGCAGGCGGCCGGCGGAATCCATCAGCAGCCGGATCAGGGACGCGGCCCGCGGTTCCGCGGCCATCAAATCCGCCGCCAGGCCGTCCAAGACTCCGCGGACGGAGCATTCGCTGACCGGGAAATCGAAATACGCCGCCGAACGGCAGATCCGGCGGATGTGCTGTTCCTTCAGGAAAACCCCTTCCTCCGGCGTCCACCGCAGGGTCTCGAGGAGCTCGAACGGCCGGGGGGCCGGGCGGAGGACGGCCGCCTTCGCCAGGCATTCCCGGTATTCCGATTCCGGATCCGAATCCCACACGATGCCGCCCCCGACGCCGTATTCCGCCATGCCTGTTTCCCGGTCGATCAGGGCTGTCCGGATTGCGACATTGAACTGCGCCCGGTTTCCGGGGGTGACGAATCCGGCGGCCCCGGTATAAATTTTCCTCGGCGATATTTCCAGTTCCCGGATAATCTCCATGGTCCTCGGCTTGGGCGCGCCGGTGACCGAGGCGCAGGGAAACAGGGCGCGGAAGATTTCGGTGAGCGGCGCGCCGGTTTTGCAGGAAACGGTCGAGGTCATCTGCCAGACGGTCGGGTATTTTTCGGCCGTGAAGAGTCCGTCCACGCGCACGCTTCCCGGATTTGCGATCCGGCCCATGTCGTTCCGGATCATGTCGACGATCATGATGTTTTCGGCTCTGTCCTTTTCGGATCGCGTCAACGCGTCCCGGAACGCCAGGTCTTCCGCGAGGGTCCGGCCGCGGCGGCGCGTGCCCTTCATCGGACGGGATACGAGGGTGTTGCCCTCCCTGCTGAAAAACAATTCCGGAGACGCGGAGGCGATCGAAAACCGGCCCGTGCGGATAAAGGCGCCGTACCCCGCGCCGCTGTTCCGGATCAGGGAGAGAAAGAAATTCCACGGATCGTCCCGGAACGCGGATCTCAGCCTCATCGTGTAGTTCGTCTGATAGGTGTCGCCGGACCGCAGATACTCCCGGAGGCGCGACAGGATCAGGGCGTACCGGTCGAAATCCAGCTCGCCGCGCCAGTCCGGGGAGTCCCCGTGTTCCGTCCCTTCCGGAAGATCCGTTTCCACCGCCTCCCCGAACAGGCCGAACCAGATCAGCGGGAAATCCGTTGTTTCCCTGACGCACAGCGCGGCGTCGAAGGCGGGCGCGGCCCCGTAACTCACGAATCCCGCGGCATAACAACCCCGCCGGATTCCCTGTTCGATTTCACGGAATCCGGCCATCACATCGCCTGCATGATATGCGGAGACGATCTGAAGGGGGGTGTGAAAGCAAAGCCATCGTTTGCGGCGCGCGTCGTAGACGACCGCGGCCGGTCTCTCCGAACCGGGGTCGAAAACTGTCGCGGACGGGTCCGGTATGAAACGCCTCCTTCCGGTTATTTCTGGAGAATCATTTTCCCGGCGCCGACGAAGCCGTCCGCCCTGAGCCGGTACAGGTAAATCCCCGCGGGAAGATGCGCCGCGTTCCATGTGCATTGATATACGCCCGCCTGCAGATTCGAACGGACCAGGGTCTCGACCTGCTCACCGCGGATGTTGAAAACGGTCAGTTCAACGAAAGCCGCCCTGGGGAGCTCGTACCGGAATGTCGTGGCCGGATTGAAAGGATTCGGATAGTTCCTGTTCAGCGCGAACTGTTTCGGGAGCGGGTGTGAATCGATGCGTGAGGGAGAGGGCGCGACGGCGATCGTGATGTCCCGCCGGTCGTACGCACCCCTGGGATCGAAGACCTCGAAACGGATCTGTCCCTCCACATCATAATCCCGGGGGGTGATGGAGACGACGCGATTTTGGGTCGTGACGGTCAGGGTTTCGTCCAGCGCGCGGACGCGCCAGGTCATCAGTTCCGCGGGATGGTCGTCATCGACCACGCAGGAATCCAGATCGATGACGCGGGTTTCGGGCGTCTCGAGCCGGAAATCGGCGAGCCGGACGATCCGGGGAGGGGCGTTGAGAACGCCGCCGCCCGTGACTGTCTTGACGATCGTCCCCAGGGTCCCGGCGGCATAGCCGGTCCCCTCGTTCGTGAAATGAACGCCGTAAAGCCATTCGGACGTGCCGCTCTCCTGGACAAACCAGGATTCCCCCCCGTCGGTCGTCTTGATGATTCTTCCGTGCCAGCCTACCGCCCATCCGATTTCATGCGTCAGAAAATACACATCGTAGAGATGATCCGTGATGTTGGTGAACTGGGGAGACCAGGTCTCGCCCCCGTCCCGGGTGTGGAGCACGGTGCCGAACCAGCCCACAACCCAGCCGTGCTTGAAGTCGGTGAAATGAACGGCGGTCAGCATTTCATTTGTGCCGCTGGTCTGGGCTTTCCACCGCCAGCCCTCTGTCGTGGATTTCAGGATGGCCCCGGCGTTGCCGACCGCCCAGCCCGTATCCGGGTCGACGAAAAACACGTCCTGCAGATCATTGGGGTGACCGCTGTGCTGCCATGAAATCCAGTTTACGCCCCCGTTTCGGGTCCGATAGGCTGCGCCGCTGTCTCCCACCGCCCATCCGAAATTTTTATCCAGAAAGAAAACGGCGCGCAGATTCGGTTTCCTGAAATGATTCACCGCGGTCCAGGTTTTGCCGCCGTCCCGGGTCGAGACCATGACCCTTTCCCGTCCGACGGCCCATCCGTTGTCGGCGTTGCCGAATGAGATGGATTCGAGGTGTTTCCAGGTCCTGCTTTGCTGGTATTCCCAGTTGAGTCCGCCGTCGGTGGTTTTCATGATGACACCGTCCCGTCCGGCGGCCCATCCGGTGTCCGGATTTACGAAGAATACGCTCCTGAACCATACGTGTTCACCCCGGCTGACCGGATACCAGGTGTTTCCGCCGTCCACGGTTTGCAGAATCAGTCCCAGGCCGCCGATTGCCCAGCCCCTGTTCGCGTCCGAAAACCGGATGCGGTTGATTCTCTCGCGGGTTCCGGTCGAGACCGGCGTCCAGGTGAGGCCGCCGTCCCGAGTGCGGAGCAGGGCGCCCTGTTCTCCGCCCGCAAAACCTTCCGTCGCGTTGATGAAAAAAACGTCGTACAGGGATTGCAGGGTGCCGGTCTGTCGGGCCGTCCAGGATCGGCCCCCGTCTGCCGTCGCGAGCACCGTGCCGTTCTGCCCGGCGATCCATCCCGAATCCGGAGACACGAAGAAAATCCGGTAAAGCCAGTTTGTCGTGACATTCCGGACGGACTGCCAGTTTCCCCCCCCGTCCTGCGATTTCAGTATCGTCCCGTATCCGCCGATCGCCCAGATCGTGTTGTGCCGAAAATAAACATCGTAGAGCCATTCCCGCGTCCCTGACTGGACGGAATGCCAGGTCTCTCCTCCGTCCGCTGTGCGGAGAATCGTGCCATAGCCGCCCACTGCGATGCCCCGCGCGTCATCGGAAAAGGCCATATCATAGAGCGATTCGGATGTGCCGCTTTCGATGGGGAGCCACTGTTCATTGTCCTGGGTTTTGAGGATCAATCCGTTTTCACCGGTGATGAAACCCTTCCCGGGGGTCAGATAGGTGATGCTGTTGAACGAATGGGTGATTCCGGAAAGACTGTGAATCACCCGCCATGTTTCCCCGTCGTCTCCGGAGTGTATCCAGGTTCCGGATCCGCCGACCGCGGTGATTGCCGATTCGTCGGAGAGATGAATCCCGTTCAGGGTGTTGCCCTGGGGCCGGGGGTTTTGCCAGGTCCAGTCCTGCCGGGCATGCAGGGCGGATATTCCGAATGTAAGAAACCCGATTCCCATGAAACGGATCAAGATTTTCATACGCTTTTCCCCTCAGGCGTTTTTCAGGTCACGGCCGGTGGTTCCGAAGCCGTTTTTTGTGAAGAAATCCGATAAATCTCTTTCTGTGGCGTGGAAAGGAAGCGGGTTCCCTCCCGGGTCACCAGGACGATTTCCTCGACGGTCGCGATGCCGCAACCTTCCACCGTGAGGCGCGGTTCGAGGGTGAAGACCTGACCCTCTTCCACTTTCCGGAAGGGAGTCCGGCCGTACCGATCCCATTTCGGACAGAGCAGGGTGGATCCGTCATGGGCCTTGCGTCCGACCTGATGACCCAGACCGTGCGGATATTCTCCGTATCCTGCGTTCACGATCCATTCCCGTGCCACCGCGTCCACCTCCCAGCCCATGCGGCCGGGTTTCAGGAAATCCGCCGCCTTCCGGATGGCGTCCACGATGGTCTGGAATCCGTGCCGGACCGGCTCCGGCACCTCTTCCTCTCCGGGTTTCATGAAATACCAGGTACGCTGGAGATCCGAGACGTAATCGTCCTTCCTCACCCCGAAGTCTATGTTCAGGATATGCCCGGGTTCGATGACGCGGTCTGTCGGTCCGGCATGCGCGCCGGCGCTATCCGGTCCGGTGAACACACCGGGACAATGAACCGGATCCCAGGCCGGTTCCAGCCCCCTGGCCTCTGTCTCGCCGCGGATGAATGCGGCCACGTCCTTTTCGGTCATGCCGGTCCGTACGAAATCCGTGACCCGGTCGAAAATGTCGAGCGTCTCCCCGATCGCGGCCTGAATCCGGCGGATTTCCCCGGGCGATTTGCGGCCGCGCAGGGCGGCGACGACCGGTTCGCTCGATACCAGCCGTTCTGCAAAACAGGTTCCCTCCAGATAGTTTTGAAGGAGGAGAAACAGGCCGTGGGAGAGGCCGTCGGCCAGGGCGTCGTTCTCGGAATAATTGACGGCGATCCGGTCGGGATTTTCCGAACGGAGGAGGGTGAGGAGGTCGGGTTTGATCGCATTCACATATGTCCGGACTTCATACGGGGCATGATCCCGGATGTTTTGGGCATCGAGGCTGCCGACGAGGGCGATTTTCTTGTTGTCCCGGGTGACGATCAGGGCGGACTGCCAGGTGCAGTGTGTGCCCAGGATCAGATCGAGCATGGGGTCCGGGGAAGCCGAGGACTCCCGGACAAAGGTCAGCCACATATCGATTTCGAATTCGTCCAGGATGCGGACGGCCTGATCCAGTTTCTCGGAAATCATGGTCCGGCTCATTTCAGGAATCCTTTTCTCATATTCCGGTTCATCCGGGGAAAACATGTGTCCCGGTATCCCCTGACTGAAAAAAAGGGGGAAATCATCGAACCGCATGGATGGGATCGGGTACTTCAGAAACCGGGGCGATCGGGAAGCAAAAAACACGTCCGCCACCGATCCGGACTGTGGTCCTGTTCCGAAAAAAAGAGATTCCGAAACCCGGATCGATGAGCCGCCCCCTAAGCGCCTTGGATCCAGTTAATATATATCCCACTGGTTTTTTTGATTATACGGATTTATTCAAAAAATGTCAAGTCAATAATCTTTTCCCGGGAATTCTCTGTTTTCCGAAAAGGAGGAACCGGGCACGGCGCCCCATGAGAAAACCCGCACGGAAACGGGGTTCCGGCGGGTTGAATCGGCGGCGATCCGGTGCTATTTGACGAACAGCATCCGCCTGACGCTGTGGAAATCCTCTGCCTCGATCCGGTAAAAATAGAGGCCGGATGCGCATCCTGTCGGGCGCCACTTGATTTCGTAGGTCCCGGGCCGTTGTTTTGCCTCGACCAGGGTCTCGACTTTCTGTCCCAGGAGATTATAGATCGTGAGTGCCACATGCGAGGGTCTGGGCAATCCGTACCGGATGGTCGTCGCGGGATTGAACGGATTGGGATAATTTTCGTACAGGATGAATTCCTTCGGTGCGTCTCCGATCCGTTCGGCGGCCACGCCGGAGCGGATGGCGATCGTGAGTGTATCGCCGGCCGTGAGGCCTTCCAGGTCCCAGACCCTGAACACGATTTGGATCATTCCCTCCACATGATACAGGGAGATGGTCGCCACATGAGAGACCGGATCGATGGACACCCCGATATCCTGGTCGGGGGTCAGGACTTGATACGCCCAGGTCAGCTGATCATGCGAATTGTCCGGATCTTCGACATATTCATCCAGGGGCAGAACCCAGCGAACGGTATCGGCATCGGTCCATTCCGGCTGCGGCAGGGGATAAATGAAATAGGGCGGATCATTGACCGGCTCGACATGGATGGTCACCTTGAGTGTGTCGCTCAGCGGATCGGTCGGATGATTGTCCGTCGCGATGACCTTGAATGCGGCCGTTTTGACGCCTTTCGGCGGGATACCGGACAATTCGCTTCCGGCGGGCGTGAGCCAGTGTGGATAATCGATGAAAAAGATCGTGACTCTCGGGCCGTCGATGTCGAATGCCGTGGCGGTGTACCTGAAAAGCGATTTCTCCACGGCGTTCACCGAATCCGGCGACGTGATTTGAGGCGGATCGTTCACCGGGATGACTGTCAGGTTCACGCGCAGCGAATCCTTCAACAGGCCGTCCGAGACGATCACCCAGAATGTCGTGTCCGTATGCCCGTCCGAGGGTGTGCCGAAGATCCGGTTCCCGCTGACCGTGAGCCAGGAAGGATACCGGGCGAATGTCAGGGTGACGGGCATGCTTTCGGGGTCCATTCCGGTCGCGACATAGGAAAAGGGAATTTTCTCGACGGCGACGGCCGTATCCGGAGAGGTGACCCTGGGCGGATCATTCACGGCTTCGACCGTGACCCGAACGGTTTTCCGGGTTTCCAGCTCTCCGTCCGAGACCACGACGACGAAGGAGGTGTCCCGCGCGAATTTCGGTGTCTTTCCCGAAATCCGGGTTCCGGCCGGCGTCATCCAGGACGGATAATCGATGAATAATAAAGTCAGCGGGTCGTTTTCCGGGTCCGTGGCCGCGGCTTCATATGAGAACAATTCATGTTCGACGGCATGGGCCGTGTCGCCCGATGTGATGACCGGCGGGTCGTTGACCGGGATCACGGTGACCGCGACGGTCCGTGTGTCCGAAAGTTGCCCGTCCGAGACCGTGACCCGGAAGGAAGTACTCGGAGCGCTTTCAGGCGGCGTGCCCGAAATTGTGCTGCCTGCCGGAGTCAGCCAGGCCGGAAAATCCGAAAACGAGAAGGTCAGGTTGTCGTCGTCCGGATCGGCGGCGGCGGCCGTGTAACTGAAGGGTTCGTGTTCCGTGGCGGTGACCGCGAGCGGCGAGGTGATTTCCGGCGGATCGTTCACGGCGGTTACTGTGATCAGAACGGTTTTGGTGTCCGTCAGCGATCCGTCCGAGACCGTCACCCGGAACGAGGTGTTCTGCGCGTGTTTGGGCGGCGTGCCTGAGATCGTATTCTGCGCCGGGACCAACCAGGACGGATAGTTTGAGAACAGGAAAGTCAGCGGATCGTTGTCCGGGTCTGTCGCGCTGGCGGTATAACTGAAGGGTTCGTGTTCCGTGGCGGTAACCGCAAGCGGCGAGGTGATTTCCGGCGGATCGTTCACGGCGGTGACCGTCAGGGCGACTGTTTTTTCGACCGATAATTCACCGTCCGACACCGTAATCCTGAAGGAAGTGCTTGTCGCATGTTTGGGCGTCGTGCCGCTGATGACGGCACCGTCGGGTTTCAGCCAGTCCGGATAATCCGAGAAGGTGAAGGTCAGCGGATTCTCTTCAGGGTCCCATGCGGTGGCGCTGTAGGTGAAGAGCTGATGTTCGACCGCATTGGCCGTAAGCGGCGAGGTGATGACCGGCGGGTCGTTGACCGGGATGACCGTGAGCTCGACGATCTTGGTATCCGTGAGCGATCCGTCCGAGGCGGTCACCCTGAAGGTGGTGTTTGTCGCGCCTTCGGGCGGCGTGCCGCTGATGACGGCGCCATCCGGCGTCAGCCAGATCGGATAATCCGAATAGAAAAACGTGACGGGATTGTTGTCCGGATCCGTGGCCGTGGCCGTATAGGAGAAGAACGCATGTTCCGTGGCGACGGCCGTCGCCGGGGATGTGATGACCGGCGGGTCGTTGACCGTCTGAACCGAGACGGTGACTCCCTGAAAGACCGAGAATTCCCCGTCCGACACCGTCAACGTGAAGGAGGTGTCCTGCGCGCCTTTCGGGGTTGTCCCGGAAATCTGATTGCCGGAAGGGGTCATCCATTTCGGATAATTCGAAAACTGAAAGAACAGCGCATCGTTTTCCGGATCCGTGGCCGTGGCGGTATAGGTGAACGACTGATGTTCCGTGGCCACGGCCGTCGCCGGCGAGGTAATGACCGGCGGGTCGTTGACCGGTTCGACGGTTATCGGCACGGTCATCGCGGTGGTGAACAGTCCGTCCGTGACCTTCACCGTGAACACCCCGCTCGTGACGCCCTCTCCCGGCGTGCCCCCGATCGTGTTTCCGGACGGCGTCAACCAGGCTGAATAATCTTCAAACCAGAAAGTCAGGGCATCCCCGTCCGGGTCGGTGGCCGTGGCGGTATAGGTGAACGACTGATGTTCCGTGGCATCGGCCGTCGCCGGAGAGGTGAATACGGGCGGCCCGATGGAGACGGTAAAATTCCCCAGGACAGAGGTCCGGACGTTGCCGGCATGGTCCCATGCCTTGATCTGCCAGGCATGCGTTCCGTTTTCCAGCGTACCGGATACGGTGTGGGAGGTCTGCTGGGCGGTCAGATTGTCCGCGACAAGCTGTCCGTTCAGAAACACCTGGAACCGGGAGAATCCGGATGTGGCATCCGAGGTCGTCTGCCAGGTGAGGGTCGGTCTGTTCGTGTGCACGGTTTCTCCCTGTTCGGGAGACAGCAGTGCGAAGGGCAGGGGCGGTTCGGTGTCCACCGTCAGATTCCGGGATGAGGTGGTCCGCACGTTTCCGGCCCGGTCGAAGGCCTTCACCGTCCATGTATGTGCGCCCTCGGCGAGGGCTGAAACCGGGGTTCCAGAAGTCGTGGTCAGGCCGGTCTGATTGCGCACGCCGTCGATCCACAGTTCGTAATGACCGATACCCGCGCCTTCGTCCACGGCGGTCTGCCAGGTGAATTCCGGAGAGGAAGTCGTGACGTATACGCCGTTTTGCGGCGAGGCCAGGCCGAAGGGGTTGGGCGGCGTGATGTCGACACGCACCGTAAAGGCCGATGAGGCGGAACGTTCGTTGTCCAGCCCGTCGAAGGCCCTGACCGTCCAGGTATGGGTGCCTTCACTCAAGGCCGATTCGGCAGGCAGTCTGACGCCGGTCTCCGTACCGGGTACCGTGGCTGCCGCGGTGCCGTTCACATAAAGGACATACCGGTCCAGTCCGATGCCCGCATCCGAAGTCGCCTGCCAGGAAAAGACCGGCGTCTGGTCGTTCGTCCATCCGTCGTGGTCCGGTGCGGACAGGGAAAAGGTGAGGGGCGGTGTGTTGTCGATGTTGACGGTCCATGTCGCTTCGGATTGTCGGATGTTGCCCGCCGAATCGACCGCGACGACGTACCAGGTATGCGGTCCGTTGGAGAGCGGCGAAGTGACGACATCCGTGACCGTGGGCGGGATGTTGTCCTGATGGAGGGACCCGTCCACGAACAGGCGATATTTTTTCAACCCCGTCCCGGCATCGGTCGTGGCCTGCCAGGAGAGTCCGGGGGTGGTGCCGGTTGTCCATGAGCCGTTCGCCGGTGAAAGCAGATGGAACGGTTCAGGCGGATCCTGGTCCAGCCGGGCGGTCAGGTTCCGGCTCTCCGTCTCCCGGACGAGTCCGGCCCTGTCCACCGCTTTCACGGTCCAGGTGTGCGGTCCGTCGGTGAGTTTCTCGGATTCGGTCAGTGTATATGTGGTGGTCGTGAGGCCGGTTTTCTTCAGGATGCCGTCGATCCACAGTTCATAGTGGTCCAGACCCGATAAATTGTCCGTCGTGGCCTGCCACTCAAACGCGGGGGTGAGGTCCACGGTCGCGCCCTCGGGCGGCGAGACGAGACCGAAGGGGTTGGGCGGCGCGGAATCCACGGTGAAGAGCGGTCCCTCAAACAGGCCGATGCGTACGTCCTCGTCGTTATAGGCCTCGATGCGGATCCGGGTGGTCGTGCTGTTGACCGTGAGCGGAGTCCAGGAAACAGTCATCGCGGAAGGCGGGGCGTTTCCGGAAATCAGGACGGGATAATCGTCTCCGGGCGATGTCGAGGCCCTGATTGTGAAATAACTGTAAAAGGTGTCGGTCGTCCGCATCTTCCAGCGGATGGTCTGTTCCCGGTCTCCGGCGAGGAGACTCCCGACCGCCGGCCGGGTGAGGGTCACGTTCTCATTGATATGCTGGGCATAGAGATCGTTTCTTCCCGTCCGGCCGTCGGCCCAGATCGCGAGCGACCCGCCCGATCCGTCCTTGAGTACGTGATGATGCCACTGATGGCCTGTCGCCGTCACGATGGCCTTCCCATCGGATTCCCAGCGGCGTGTCTGGTCCGACCGGATGTGCTGGCCGTAGATATCGTAATCGGTTCCGTTGCGGAAATCATTCCAGAAGATGAAGGCGCCTCCGGAATCATCCGTCACGATTTCCGGGTTGATCTGGTACGCGGGATGGGTGATCACGGCCATGCCGTCGTTCGACCACCGGCGAACGCCGGTGGCGTCGAGACGCTGGGCCCAGATGTCCAGCAGCGTGAAATCCGCCCAGGCGATGATGACTCCGCCGTTTCCGTCTCCCGCCAGCCGGCAGTTCACCTGATTGCCGGCCCTGTTCGTGGCGGCCACGCCGCCGGCCGTCCACAGGGCCGTTCCGTTTCCGTTCAGCGCCTGCGCATAGATGTCGGCGTTCCCCGTGCCGTGGCGGTAGTCTTCCCAGGCAACGATCAGGTTGCCGCCGGAGATCCCGGCGGTAATGGCCTGCTGATCACCGGTTTGCGTGCATACGGGGATGCCCTCATAGCCGCCGCCGGACTGCCACTGGCGGCCGCCGGTCTGGCGTGAAATGCGTTGTGCGTAAATGTCCGTCCCTGTGGAAGCCCGATTCCGGTAATCCATCCAGACCACATAGGCGCCGCCCGCGCCGTCCGGTATGACGGTCTGGTCGGATTGGTCCCCTGTGGCTTCGCTGACCGGAATGCCCGTGTCGATCCACAGGCGGTTTCCGTTTGCGTCCATGCGCTGTGCATAAAGATCCGTTCCAAGTGTCAGTTTGTTGCGTTCGTCTTTCCAGACCAGGATGACGCCGCCGGCGTCATCCGCAACCATTTTCACGAAAGACTGCAAGCCGCTCGCGGTCGAGACGTTTTTTGCGGCGGGCCAGAGGAGGGTTTTCTGGGGGCTGATGCGCTGGACCCGGACCTTGCCGACCGCTTCGTCGTGCCAGGCGATGAAGGCGCCCCCGGCGCCGTCGGGCGCGATTGCCGGATGTTTCTGATGGCCGGCGTCCGTATTGATGGCGACACCGCCGGATCCCCAGCGGAGCGTTCCGGATCCGTCGACCCACTGGGCATAAATATCCGCATCACCGGCAGGATTGTGCTCATAAACGGCAAAAAAACCACCGTTTCCATCAGAAATCACGGATTGATTGGCGGGGTTGGAGGTGGTGGGGCCGAAACGCACGCCGTCGGCCATCCATTGACTTTCTGCAAGTGCATAAGAAACAATTAGAAAAAAAAGGCTATAGAAGAAACGTTTCTTCACGGTGGTCCTGCGTTCAGGTGTCCATTTTCGGCCGGACATGGGTCCCCCTTTTGGCCCGGAATCATGGCGATATCAAGCAATAACTATACCATATCGGTCTTCTGGACCGGATTTAGACCCCTCCCTCGGGTGGTGATTTTTTACGTCTGTTTAACCGGAATATATTGTAAAACAGGGACAATATCCACTTAATTCTGGTCGGGAAGCGATTGCGGCATGGAAGGGTGCACAGGAGAAAGCAGGCGGGAAACATTGAACAAAGCGGTTGATTCATTACGGAAAATTGGTTATGTTGTTTTCCATTCAGGTTATTCGGGATGTGATGGCACAAAACAAGGGACATATTCTCTGGGTGGATGACGAGATCGAGCATCTCGCGTCCCATATCCTCTTTCTCGAGCAGAAGGGCTATGCGGTGACCCCGGTCACCAATGCGGAAGACGCACTCGACCGGATCCGGAAGACGCGATTTGATCTGATGCTGCTCGACGAAATGATGCCGGGCATGGACGGACTCGTCGCCCTTTCGAAAATCAAGGAAATGGCTCCCGCGCTTCCCGTGGTGATGGTGACCAAAAGCGAGGAAGAGAATCTCATGGAGGAGGCCATCGGCGGACGGATCGATGATTATCTGACCAAACCGGTGAATCCCAGCCAGATTCTCAGCTGCTGCATGCGCATTCTCGAGAAGCAGCGGATCAAACGCGACAAGCTGACCCGCGATTACACCGCGGAATTTATGGAGATCTCGTCTCTCATCGGCGGAGACATGTCCGCCGCGGACTGGATCGACATCCATCACAGACTTTCCGAACGCGATCTCGATCTCGACGCCCATCCCGATCTCGGCCTCAGGCAGACCCTTCACGATCAGCGGCGCGAGTGCAATCAGGCTTTTTCCCGGTATGTGGAGTCGCAATATCCCGCCTGGCTCCGCCGGGACGACCGGCCGGTGCTTTCCCCCGATCTGATGAAACGGCATGTGCTGCCCCTCCTGCGTGAAGGCCGCCGTGTCCTGTTTGTCGTGGTCGACAACCTCAGGCTCGATCAGTGGCTCGTCCTGGAACCCCTGTTATACGATTATTTTTCGATCCGGCGTGATTACTATTTCTCGATCCTGCCCACGGCGACGCCGTACGCCCGCAACGCCCTCTTCTCAGGACTCTTTCCGAATGAGATCGAACGGCTTTATCCCGATTGCTGGGTCAATGCCGAGGATGACGAAACGAGCCTGAACCGTCACGAACACGCGCTCATGGATCAGTTGCTCGCGCGGGAAGGAATCACCCTCAAGCCGGGATCCCGGTACGTCAAGATCATGGACACAGACGAGGCCAGATCGGTCGCAGGCCAGGCCGATTCTTATCTCGGCGCACCCCTCTCCGCCATGGTTTTCAATTTCGTGGATATCATGGCCCATCGCCGGAGCGATTCGCGGCTGCTCAAGGAAATCGTCCCCGACGAATCCGCGTATCGCTCGCTTACCCGTACCTGGTTCGAACATGCCGCGTTGTTCCATATCCTGAAAACGGCGGCCAGGACAGACGTCACGGTCGTCCTCTCTTCGGATCACGGATCGGTCCGCGCCATGCGCGGCGTCACCGTTTATGCCGACAGGGAAACATCCACCAACGTGCGCTACAAATACGGGCGCAGCATCCGCACCGATTCCAAGATGGCCATCGAGATCAAACAGCCGAACGGGTGGGGCCTGCCCGCGCGCGGGATCAACACCAATTATCTCATCGCGCGGGAGGATTATTACTTCGTTTACCCGACGAATTATCACAAATACCTGGCCCTGTACCGTGACAGTTTTCAGCATGGGGGCGTCTCGATGGAGGAGATGATTCTTCCCGTGGCCATTCTGGAGGGGCGGTGAAAATCCGTTTTCTTTCCCAAAGCAGCGCAGAGACATTATACCTGGGCGAGCGGATTTCCGGCGCGCTCCGGGCCGACGATGTGGCCGGACTGACGGGCGATCTCGGCAGCGGCAAGACCTGTCTGATCCAGGGAATCTGCCGGGGTCTGGGGGTGACCGAGCCCGTGACGAGTCCGACATTCACCCTGGTCCAGGAATACACGGGTTCCCTGCCGGTGTACCATCTCGATCTGTACCGGCTCGACCGGATCGAAGAGATCGAACAACTCGGACTGGACCAGTATTTCGAGTCGGGGGGTATCGCGCTGATCGAGTGGGCCGAACGCGCCCGGCCGATTCTTCCCGCCGGCGCGATCGATATCCGGATAGACCGGGATGCGGCCTCTGAGGACGCGCGCCGTATCACGGTCACGCTGCCCGAAGGACGCGACCCGATCGTTGCCGGGGACTTCGTGAAAACAATTCCACTACGGGATGCATGCCGATGATTGTGCTCGGCATCGAAACCGCCACGGCGCTCTGCGGCACCGGCCTCGCCGGTGATTCCGGTCTGATCGCCGATTACCGCCTGATCCGCGGCCATGCGCATGCCGAAAGGCTGGCCGGTGCGGTGGAAAAAGTCCTCGCCGACGCGGATCTCCGGCCGCAGGACCTCGCCGGCATCGCGGTCTCCATCGGGCCGGGCTCTTTCACCGGACTGCGTATCGGACTGGCCTTCGCCAAGGGGCTGGCTTTCGCGCATGATCTCCCCCTGCTCGCCGTACCCACGTTCACCGGTCTGGTGTCCTCCCTTCCGCCGATCGCACCCGCGGCCTGTGTGCTGATCGTTTCACGAAAAGGGGAGGTCTACCGCGGGCTCTATCTCTGGCGGGATCCGGGCTGGGGGATGGAGGGAGACGTGAAGGTGCTGCCCGAGGAATCCCTCTGCGAGGGACTGCCGGACGGCCGGATTGTTTTCCTCGGCCCCGGCGTGCCGGTTCACCGGGAGCGGATCGCGTCCTGCGGACGCGCCGTGTTCCTCGAGTCCGGATATTTATGGCCGAGCGGTTATGGGGTGGCGGAAGCCGGCCGCCGGATGCTCGCGCGGGGCGAGACTGCGGATACCGACGGCCTCGTTCCCCTCTATCTGAAGCGGTTTCAGGGTGTCGACTGAGCCGGAATCGGCGGGTCTCCGCATCCGCAGGATGGTTTTCCCGGATCTCGAAGCGGTCCTGGGGATCGAACAGGTTTCATTCGTCCAGCCGTGGACCCGCGGCGCGTTCGTACAGGAGTTGATCAAGTCTTACGCGGTCCTGCGGGTCGCGGAGATCGGATCGCGGATCGCAGGATATGTGATCGCCTGGCTGATCGAGGATGAACTGCATATCGCGAATGTGGCGGTGCACCCGGAATTCCGCAGGCGCGGGATCGCGGAGCGCCTGATCCTGACGGTCCTGGCTGAGGATCCACGCATCCGGTGGGCCGGTCTCGAGGTGCGCCGCGGCAACGCCGCGGCGCGCGCCATGTACCGGAAGCTCGGATTCGAGGAAACCGGCGTCCGGGAACGGTATTATACCACGGAGGGTGAAGACGCGATCCTGATGACCCTGTACGTGGATGCCGGGGAGTCGGGAAATAACGATACCCTATGAATCGGGTTTTTATGGCGCTGAGGAGGGGATCGACTCATTACCCGTTTTGATTTTTGCGATTTGATTTTTAAATTGGGTTTGCATGGCGGTCATCCCGATGGTTTGCGGGATGGTCCTATCTTTGTACGAGGAGCCTATGGCGTGGTTTAAACGACAGGAACCCGGTCTGAAGTCTCAGCAGAAGAAGGAGATGCCGGACGGGCTCTGGGTGAAATGCACCGGCTGCGGCGAGGTCATCTATAAAAAACAGCTCGCCCAGAACAGTTTCGTATGCACGAACTGTGATTTTCATTTCCGCATCCGCGGGATCGATTACATCGACCTGATCCTGGATCCGGGCAGTTTCTCGGAGACCGAGGCGGGGATGCGGTCCGTCGATTTTCTCCGCTTCCGCGTGGACAAGGGATCGACCCGGTATGCGGACAAGCTCAGGGAGGCGCAGAAGAAGACGGGTCTCGTCGACGCCATCCGCACCGGAACCGGCGCCATCGGCGGATATCCGGTCGTGTTCGGCGTGATGGATTTTTCCTTCATCGGCGGCAGCATGGGATCCGTCGTGGGCGAGAAGGTGGCCCGCGCCGTGGACCTGGGGCATGAACGCCGGGTTCCCGTGGTCATCGTCTCGGCATCCGGGGGGGCTCGGATGCAGGAATCGATCCTCTCCCTGATGCAGATGGCCAAGACCTCCGCCAGGCTGGCGCGTTTTTCGAGCGAAGGCGGATTGTATGTTTCCATCCTCACCAATCCCACCACCGCGGGCGTGGTGGCGAGTTACGCCATGCTGGGCGACGTGCATCTGGCCGAACCCGGCGCGCTCATCGGATTCGCGGGGCCCCGCGTGATCAAGCAGACCATCGGCCAGGATTTGCCCGAGGGATTCCAGCGCGCCCAGTTCCAGCTCGAACACGGATTCGTGGACGCCATCGTGCATCGCAAGCACATGCGCGAGACGCTGATCCAGATCCTCGGATTCGCCTGCGACCCACCCGGAAAGAGACCCTATGCCGAAGAAGCCGTTCCTCCTCCTGGTCAATGACGACGGCATCGCCGCGCCCGGCCTGCACGCCCTGCATGATGCCCTCGCCGAGATCGCTGAGATCGCGGTCGTGGCGCCGGCCAGCGAGATGAGCGCGGTCGGACACGCGATCACGATATCGGACCCCCTGCGCGTCGCCGAATTCAGGCGTGAGGGCGCATTCTTCGGATATGCGGTCAGGGGCACGCCGGCCGACTGCGTGAAGATCGGATACTGGGCTCTGCTCGGACGCAGACCGGACGCGGTGGTTTCCGGGATCAACCTCGGCGGCAACACGGGCATCAACACGATCTATTCCGGGACGGTCTCCGCTGCGACCGAGGGCGCGATTCTCGGCGTGCCGTCCTTCGCCATTTCGCTGAATACCTACCGCAACCCGGATTTCTCCTTTGCGGGCCGATTCGCCCGGAAACTGCTCCCCGAGCTGTTGGAACGCGGACTCCCCCCCGGGGTTTTCCTGAATGTAAATGTGCCGGCGGTCCCCGAGTCCGAAATCCGGGGGGTGGCCGTGACCCGGCAGGGGATGGCGATTTACAGGGAGGAATTCGACAAACGCACGGATCCCCACGGCCGGACGTATTACTGGCTGACGGGGCAGAAGGTCCGGCCCGAGACGGAGCTGGATGTGGACGACGGGGCGGTGACGGGCAACTGGGTGGCGGTCACGCCTGTGCATTACGATCTGACGCGGTATGATTTCCTCGAGACGCTGAAGGATTGGTCGATTGTGTCATCGATGTGAAGAGTTTTCTGGTTCGTGAGAACTGTATTGCCAAATTATAAATTCGTCCTGATTGATCAATATCCGGAATTATCCATCACGCCAATTGTTCCCTGATATACCGCAAGCCCTCCGACGGGTGGCATTCAACGTCCTCTTTAATGCAAATTGAGAAGAAAACATTCGATTCTCCGTCTGTGATTTCTTTCATTGAGAGGTGGAGAATCCAACGTCGAGCATGAACAATCAGGGAGCGTCCATGACCCCGTTGTCCGGAAAAGTCGCGGTGATCACCGGCGCCACCAGCGGAATCGGCGAGGCCGCGGCCCGGCGTCTCGGCGAATCGGGCGTCCGGCTGGTGATCACGGGGAGGGATGAGGATCTGTTGTCCGATCTGTCCCGCGAGACCGGCGCAGAATGGATCGCCGACGACATCACGGATCCCGGGCTCCCGCAACGCCTGCTCGAGAAGGCGCTCCAAGTATATCAACGGTGCGACATCCTGGTCAACAACGCCGGCCAGATCGTGCGGGGACGGGTCGAAGACATCGACATCGGGCGAGTCTGTCAGATGGTCCGCGTGAACGTGGAGGCGGTTTTCCGCGCGGCCTATACCTTTCTCCGCCATTTCAGGGAACAAAACGCGGGCGATCTCGTGAATATCTCCAGCGTCATGGGTGAGAAGGTGCGCGAGACCATCGGCGCCTACGCCGGAACCAAATGGGCGGTCGAGGCCCTCTCCGAATCCCTGCGCATGGAGCTTTCCCGCACGGATGTCCGCGTCACCTGCATCCAGCCGGGACTCGTGACGACCCGGCTGCACCGCGACTGGGAAGTCCATCCTTCCGACATGATGGTCATCCCCGTGCCGCTGACGCCGGACGATATAGCCGCCCAGATCATCCATGTGCTCGGACAGCCGTCCCATGTCCGGATTCCGAAGCTGATGATCCTGCCGGGGGGGCATGTAATCTGACCGGCGGTCCGGTTTGTGTCTGTTCTATCTGTGATTCATCGAGACACGTTTCGTCCAATCCAGACAGGAGAGCAACGATGAGACTCCAGCATATCGACGGAAAACACCTCTATCATTTTTTCCTGTACGGACGCAGGAAAGTCCAGGAGAATTTCGAGAATCTCAACCGGATCAATGTGTTCCCGGTACCGGACGGAGACACGGGAACCAATCTCTCGCTCACGATGCACGCGATCGTCGAACAACCGCCTGCTTCGGATTCCGCCTCTGAGGTGAGCATGCATCTGGCCGATGCCGCCCTGTCGGGATCACACGGAAACTCGGGAATCATTTTCGCGCAATTCGTCCAGGGGCTGAGCGATTCCATCCAAGGCAAGCACCGGATCGATCCGAAAGAATTCGTCTGTGCGGTCCGTTCCGGCGTCGAATCCGCCTACCGTGCGCTTTCCCGGCCGGTCGAAGGCACGATCCTCACCGTCATGAAAGCCTGGGCCGGTTCGCTTCACACGCTCCATGATAAAGGGGTCGATTTTCTCGACAACCTGTATCAGTCCCTCGAAACGGCCCGGACGGCCCTTTCCGAGACGCCGAAGCAGCTTAAACAATTGGGGACGCCGGCGTGGTGGATGCGGGCGCACAGGGATTCATCCATTTTCTCGAGGGGATGCTGCATTTCATCCAGGGTGACGGGCCCGCCGACACGGCCGTACCTTCGCCGGTCATAGAAGACTCTCCCCGCGAAATCCCGGATCAGGAAGTCACAAACCGCTACTGCACCGAACTGTTTCTCAAGGGCAGGGACATGGATCCCGTAAAAATCCGCCAAATGCTCGAACCCCTGGGCGATTCGGTGCTCGTGGGCGGGAATACCGAAAAAATCCATGTCCATCTGCACACACAGGACCCCGCCGAGGCCGCCGAACGGCTGCGTCCGTTCGGGACCATCACCCGGCAGAAAATCGACGACATGAAACGGCAGTACGAGGCGCGTTATCAACGTAGGGCACGGATCGCCCTGGTCACGGATTCTTCCTGCGATCTGCCGGAAGAGATTTTGGATGAATACCAGATTCATCTCATTCCCCTGAATCTCGCCTTCGGAGAGAACGTATATCTGGACAAACTGTCGATCCGGTCCCGCCGGTTTTATGAACTGCTCGATGAAGAACCGGTTTTCCCGACCACCTCACAACCGAGCGTGAAACAGATCGAGATTCTGTACCGTGATCTCGCCGCTTCGTACGATTCGATTATTTCCGTGCATCTGTCCGATGCCCTGAGCGGCACCTGCAATACGGCCCGCCAGGCGGCCGCCAGGGTTTCCGAAGCCAAAATCAGCGTGATCGACTCCAAAACCCTATCCACTTCACTCGGGCTGATCGTCCTGAATGCGGCGCGTGAAATCATGAACGGATCGCCCCATGACGAGGTGGTCCGCAAAATCGGGACATGGACACAGAAGGTCAAGATCCTGGTCAGCGTCCGCACCTTGAAATATATGGTCCGTGGAGGCCGGGTCAGTCCCCTGAAGGGCAAGATTGCGGGCTGGCTCAACCTCAAACCCATCGTCTCGCTGGACGCCGAAGGCCGTTCGGCCCTGACGGGAAAGGCCTTCAGTACGCGTTCGAACCTTCAGAAAATCCTGCGTATGGTTTCGGAGTTGAATGCGAAACACCGGGTCCTGTGCTACGCCATCGGGCATGCGAACGCCCCGGATGAAGCCGCCGCATTTGCCGAACAGATCCGCGGCATTCTGGGGTTCCTGCCCGGATACACGATGGAGATCGCGCCGGTCATCGGCGTCCATGCCGGGGTGGGAGCGCTGAGCGTCTCGGTCATGACCGAATAAAATCGGACTTTGGGAACGATGTATCCGTTGCGCAGAGCAGGAGGAAGGTGACATGGGCGGAATGATCGGAATCACCGGAGCGGCTTTACTCGTCTATATGGCCGGTTCTTACCTCATCGCGAACCGCATGCAAAACAACGGGATCGCGGATCTTGCCTGGGGCGGCGGATTCATTCTGGTCGCGGTCTTGAATCTGTGTCTTTCCGGGACCTTTTCCCCGCGCCACCTCTGGGTGACGGGATGGATCGTCTTGTGGGGGGCGCGTCTGATCGGCCATGTCTGGCCGCGCATCCGTTCTGGCCGGGAAGACTGGCGTTATGCCGCCATGCGGAGGCGCTGGGGGGTATCGGCGGCCTGGAAGAGTTTCACACATGTTTTCCTGCTCCAGGGAATCCTCCTTTTCCTGATCGCTTTTCCGCTCGTTCTCATCCATGCGGATGCTTCCTCCCGTTGGACGGCCCTGGATACGGCCGGATCGGCTCTTCTCGTCTTCGGCCTGGTCTTCGAGGCTGTCGCCGATCTGCAGCTCGCGCGATTCATCCGCACCCGGAAATCGAAAGAGAATCCTGTCATGAAAACGGGGTTGTGGAAATATTCGCGGCATCCCAATTATTTCGGCGAGATTCTGGTCTGGTGGGGTCTCTTTGTCATCGCGCTTTCCGCGCCGTGGGGGTGGGCGGCCGTGATCAGTCCGCTCCTGATTACGTTTCTGCTACTCAAAGTTTCCGGCGTTCCGCTCCTCGAAAAGCGGTATGCCGGGGTTCCGGAATACCGGGAATACGCCCGGCGGACTCCCGTGTTCATTCCGTGGTTTCCGAAAAAGGACCGATGAAACGAAACCTTCCGGATTTTTTCGAGTCCGGTAGGTCCTTCTATCCCGGGAATCCTTCAAAATATCTCCGCTTCCGCGGCCGAAACCGTGGATCCGTTTTGTATAAAAAATCCTATGAATTCCGGGCACTTTTATGTATATTTATCCCCGTTCAATTAATCCAGACAGGAGCCAACCATGAAAAAAACCGGATGGGCGGGGATCGTCCTGATTCTTCTCATTTACGGCTGCGCCAGACAGCCCTCGGTCGTCAAACTGAAAAAAGGTACGCCGTCCTATGATACGGCGAAAGAGGCGGCCATGAAGGTCCCGGAACTGGATCCGGACCGCAACCCGGTGATCGCGAAATCGAACGTGTTCAGGATTTCCGCCGGCGAGGTGATCACCTATCTGTACAACGTCAAGGGAAAGGGAGCCGCTCAACTGCCCTATCTGACCGAGGAGCAAATCCGGGAGAATGTCAGCCTGGCGGCACAACAGCTCGCGGAACGCAAGTTGCTGTACCGCGCCGCCTTCGACGCGGGGATCCGGGTCACCGATGCGGAAGTGGACAGCATGCTCGCTATCCAATACCGCCATCCCCGATTCGGGAGCCGGGAAAAATTCGAAAGCTGGGCCGAAGAACAGGGAATCAGCACGGACTTTATCCGCAAGGATTTCTCCGATATGCTGACGATTCACAAAGGCCTCGACAAGCTCCTCGGAGAACAGGTCGACGTGACCGAAGAGGATGTCCTGGACGCCTACAACGCCGACAAAACCGCGACGGTGCGCCACATTCTGTTCCTCACCCAGGGCAGATCGGACACGGAGAAGCAGGAGATTTTCGAAAGAATGCAAGGTTTGCTCGAACGCGCAAAGGGCGGTGAGGATTTCGGGAGACTGGCCGGAGAGTATTCCGAGGATCCGGGATCGAAGGCAAACGGCGGGCTGTATGAAGATTTCGAACGCGGTGTCATGGTCAAACCGTTCGAAGATGCGGCATTCAACCTTCCAGTCGGTGAAATCAGCGACATCATCGAGACGACTTATGGATATCACATCCTCAAGGTGATCGGCCGTAAGAAAGAGACGCGGCCGCTCGAAGAGATCCGGGAGACACTGGCCAGAGAGGTCGAAGCCCGGGAGAAACAAGAGGCCTATCAGTCGTTTGTCCGGAAATTGAAGGAGGAAAGCGGTTTCGAAATGACGTTTTCCATGTCGTGAAAAGGTAAAGAAACGAACTACGTTTCCCGAATCAATGAAACCAGAAAAGCCGGTCGGCGCCGGACGAGTCGACTTCGTTCTCCGATGCGCCGTCCGGTTTTTTTTCGCGCGTCCGTTTTAAGAGTTTATAGATGATTTCCTGGATTTTGTCCGGAGGATCCTGCCCCTTGACGCTGTAATAATTGGCGCCGTGCTGCAGGATTTTCTGAACTTCCTGGATTTCCTTGACCGATGTCAGGACGAGAACGGGTATCGCCCGGGAAAAATCGACCGACCGGATCTTTTTCAGGAGTTCCAGTCCGGAAACATCCGGCAATATCATGTCGAGGACGATGATATCCGGTCTGGCATCACAGATCGTTTCCCAGCCTTCCTTGGCGTTTTCCGCTTCGATTACTTCAAAACCGTTGCGTTCAAAAATGGCTTTGTAGAAAAAACGAACGGTTTCAGAATCTTCGATCAAGGCAATACGTATCTTTCGGACGGGCATATTGAACCGACTCCCTGTTTGCCGGACACCGTGCCTAACAAGTTACAAAAGCTGCGCCAAACTCCATATGTTTGGGCTGATTTGGATTCAGGGTGTCTTTTGGATTTCATTCTGAAGTCTCAAAATGAAATCCGACGCGGTCTTCATCCGGTTGTCCGCAGGACGGGGACCCGAACGATACGGATCAATGAATGCGGATTCCGGCATAGATGCGACGTCCGACCGTCGGGCCCCAGATGTGTGACGAGTCGAAGTAGGGCCCGAAGGGCTCCTGCCAGGCCAGGATCGGATACTTCTGGCGGAAATCTGTGATGTTTTCCATCCCGGCATAAATTTCCCAATCCCCGAAAAGCCGTTTGATTTGTCCCAACAGCATCGCATAGGCCGGGGAGGATGCGTTCATGCGGTACTCGCGGGGATTCAGTGAGGTGTCCGGCAACCGGCTTTTTCCGTTCAGCTGGGTGGTCAGATCAAACTGCCACCTGCGGGCCGGGGTCGTATAGGAAAAGACCAGCAGGCCTTTATGTCTGATGTTGAGCGGAACGTCCCGCAATCCGCCGTGAAAGGTCGCCCTGACATCGTGGAAGCGCCAGGCGGCCGACACCTCGAATCCCCGGAAGATCGTGGCCATGAATTCGACCTGGGCGGCGTTGGAAAATGAACGTCCCTTCAGGTTGTAGATATGGATCAGCAGCGGATCTTCCTCCAGATCCACGATCACCTGGTTCCTGAAATCCGTCCTGTAGAAGTCGGCCATGAATGTCGCGGGTTTGTCGGCACCGATCCGAAAACACTTGACGTACTGGAATCCGACATTCCAGGCCTCTTCGATATCCGGTTTTTCCAGGAAATGGATCGTCCTGGAACTGGCGAGGACGGCGGTGTTCTCGGAGAGAATGTTCGGGCTGCGGTATCCTTTTCCGAAGGTCATCCGAAAAACAGATTCCGGACCGAAGTGATATTTCAAATGCATTCTCGGGGTGTATAAATCGCCGTACCGATTGTGACGATCATACCGGAATCCCATCACGGCCGTCCACTGATTCTCGATCTGCCAGGTATGTTCGGCGAACAGTCCGGGCACAAATTCATCCCGGCTGAATGCAGTCTGATTGTACAGTTCGGTTCTGTCATCCCGGTTGAGGGCGGCCCCGGCAGAGAGTCCATGCCGTCCGACGCGTTTCTGATAATTCAGGCTGAAATAGAGGCCGGTCTCGTCATTCGAATAGCTTTTCATTCCCCAGAAGGATTCCTGCCCGTGATTGAACGCGGAGACGATGAGTCCGATGCTGCCGGTGTTCCCGCCGTCGAGTGCGGCGCCCGCCTTGAAGAAGGCCTCCTTCCTCCGGATCCGGTTGTGAAATCCGTAGAGATGTTCCGCGCGGTGTCGATTCGCGAAATCGAAGCCGACCTGTCCGCCGTCGCGGCGGTCATCGATTATCCTGAATCCGAGCTGGACATGTCTTCCCGGTGTTTCGTATGACCAGCGGTTCATCACGTTGACATGCGAAGTGAGGGGCATATCGAGAAAGGTGTCCGAATTCCTGTCCATCCGGGTCCGATGACGATTTCCATACACCCAGATTCCCGTACTCAACCGGTCGTTCAGGCTGTATGAGAGCGACAAGGACCCTTCCGTTCTGTTCAGGCTGTTCCGGTACAGGTTCAGGGAGAACGGTTTTTCTCGTTCCGGTTTCTTGAGTTCCACATTGATCTGACCGGTCATCGATTCATATCCGGTCATGACCGAAGCCGTGCCCTTGGAGATGTCGATGGATTCCATCCACGGGCCGGGGATGTATTCCAGCGCAAAGGGACTGACGAATCCGCGCATCACGGATGTTTTCTCGATCAGGATCTGCGTGTAGGATCCCGCCAATCCGAGCATTTTGATACGCCTGGCGCCGCTGATGACATCCGTGTGTTCCACATCCACCGAGGCGGTGTTTTCGAAGCTCTCGGACAGCGTGCAGCAGGCCAGGGTCCTCAGACCGGATTCCGAGATCGTCTGCGTGCCGTGAACCGGCTCGAGATGATGTCTGATGTGTGCCCGATCCGCCTCCACGGCGAGCCCCGAAGTGGTTCTGAGGGCTTGGAGGACGATTTCCATGTTTTCCGTCCCGGGATGGATGTGCAGGGTGTCGTTTTGATATGCAACGTATCGAACGACCAGATGATAAGGAGGACGATCGGGCTTTGCTAGATGAAACCGTCCGAGGCTGTCCGTCGTCGTGCCTAGGGCGGAGTTGATCCAGAAGACCTCAGCGCCGAATAGCGGAATGGTGTCCTGATGCCCGGCATGGTATTCGAGTCCGAGGACCCGGCCGGAGATGTGTCCATGCGCATGACGATGCGTCTGCCCGGCGACCGGTTGAGAAAGTGCGGCCGTAAATAGAAAACCCGCCCATAACATCTGAAGCGCATTCCGGATCCCGTTATGCCGGTTTTTATTTGGAACGGTCTGTTTATTTTTCATATGATCACTCCCGTTATAAACATATTTCAAAATTTGAACCCATCCCCTGCATGATCGGAATACGAACGGAAATCCAATGCACGTCTCTTGGGTTCAAAAAGATTGCCTGAAACAAAACAGGGGAATCAAATCAGAAGAAACTCGGAGAGAAAGGTGCGCGTGATTTGAACGAAATGGGCAGGCGAATGGCACATTCCGTAAAAGGTTGGTTGATCATCAGCCGGAGTCTCCTCCCAAATCAGTTTAACGGGAGATGCCGGTTTTTCCTGTTCCTGCAGAATTCTTTGTTCGGGGGCGGATGCCTTCAAAACCCATCCGCAAAAATCGTGATGCGCATGCTCTGCTTCCGTCGTCTGTTCGGCACAATGCAGGCACTCGGAATGCACGCCCATCAGCAACAGCAACAACAGGATGCCGATTGATGTGGATGTCCGTATTTTCATGTGACGGGTCATGTTCATTATCCATATACATCGACAGAGCGATCAATATTTATAAACCGACTTTGATTTGCACAAGTTCCATCCCGACATCAATATGTCAGTTTGAAGAACAGATCCGGTCGGCGGCCTCGGAGAGCCGGTCCAGCCGCCAGCCGAGATCGCGGCAATCCCCTGAAATCGGTTTTTGCTCAATTTCCGGAGAGAGGCGGTAGGGTTTTCCGAAAATCTGGACGGCCCGGGTGAAGGGCAGGGGGACCATAAACCGGTCCCATGATTTCATGCGGATGGATCTTCGGGCCGAGAAGGAGTAGGGTACGATCCAGGCGCCTGTCTTTCTGGAGAGATAGATGATGCCGGGTTTGGTTTCGCGTGCAGGTCCCCTGGGTCCGTCCACGGTGATGATGAAATCCCCGCCTTCCTTGATGCACTTGATGCTGCGAATCAATGCCTGGATCGGCGATTTATGGCTCGATCCGTGAATGATCGAAAAACCGGACATCCTTAACAGTGAGGCGATCCGTCTGCCGTCACGGCTTGGAGAGACCATAATATGCATGTTATCCGGAGGCATGCGATGATAGGTGATAAAATGACGGCCATGCCAGAGCGCGAAAATGATCCGTTCATTCCGGTCTTTCAGATCCCTGACCGCCTCATATCCGATGCGTTTCAGGCGCAGGGTGGATGTGATCATTCGGGTCAGAATCCACATTATTCTGGGCAGATAGGGATCGAACCTCTTTATTCCCGAGTTGAATTTGGACATGAATCAATGTATTCAAATGCGTCGTCAATGTCAAGCAGGCCGTATGATGGGGCGGTCTGATACTGATCCATGCGTGTGGAAATCGTTCAATCCCGGATCCATTCCTGGTTTTCCGGTCTGAATTTCCGAGGTGAATCATCATCACGGATGAAATGGCAGGAAAATTGCTCTAAAAATTAGACATTTTGCGGCATTAACCGGTTTTTCTGCTTGACATTGACGAGGATATTTGATAAGTTTTAACGAATATTTTATCCGGCGAAAAGGAGCAGGCATGCGGAAAGGATTATTTGCCTTTCTTTGTTTTGTACTTCCGTTCGGCATGACATTTTCACAAGTCTGGATTGAAGTCAAGCCCCTGAACAAACATATTCCCGAAACGCGATCTCCCCTGCAGGTGAATATGGTCAATCATGAGATGGTGGGTCTCGAGGTGATCGCCCATTATCATAACACATCCGGCGAAGCCTATTGGGGCAATCTCACCCTGCACCGGATTGATAAGCTTCCGGACTACATCCGGGGGTGGGAAAATAAGAGCCTGGGGGTGCCTCCCGCATCAAGTATATCGAATTCGAACATCATTTATATCCATCCTCAGGAGGCATGTCGCGACACCGTCACCTTTTATGCGGGAATTTTCCGGGGAGATCCCCCGGCCCAGCATATCCTGGCCGTTGTTTTCTCGGTCATCATCTATTCGACGCCGTCTTCCATGCAGCCGGCCGTCATCTTTGCGGAACCCGCATTCTCACCGGGACTTTCGAATACGGTGCACTGGCAGCCGGCCGGCAGACCGGATATCGCCGGAGAAGAGGCTTACGCCTTTGACGTCAATGACCGGTCGAATCTCCACCATTCGTTACGGCATCTTTACAAGACGCTGGGCCAGGAAACCGCATCCGCAACTTTCGAAAATTTATTAAATGGTCATACGTACGGTTATTTTATCCGGACGGATTATGACAAACCAGACCGCCTGTATTCCCTGTATTCTCCGATCATATACTCCCGTCAGGATCATACGCCGCCTGAAACGGTCCGCAAACCGCTGGCCCTTCCGGTCGACGGACAGGCAGAAATTACCTGGCGGCCTGTTTCAGACAGCCTGAGCGGCGTGTCCCGGTATGAGATTTATCGCGCCTTCGATACCCATGTAGAGGAGTTGGTCCATTCCGTCGCCGTGACGGAGCCGCAACCCGGTGTATTCCGCTGGCTTGATGCCGGGGTCAATCAGGGATGGTCCTATTATTACCGGATCCGTGCCGTCGACGGGGTCGGCAATGTCGGCGAGGGCGAGATATCCGACTTCATCATGGTTCCAGGATCAGATCCTCCTCCGATCCTGACCGACGGGCTGCAGAATCCGGTACCGGCGCTCGAGGACGGCCGGGGCCAACACATCCCCTATATCAAAGGGGCCATCGACACCCTGAAATTTGTCCCTGTCGATTCCCGGGTGCAGCGGATCCGGTTTGAGGCGGCACGTGAGCAGCTTGATTATTTTCGCAGGGCTCCCGCCGTGGGCGGGCGTTATTTTGACAGCGGGTGGATCGAGCGGCCTTTCCCGCCGTACTGGGTTTTCGATTACGGGTACAGCGGTTCCGTGCATGTCGATCCGGAAGGACAGGTGCAATACGGGCCCGGGACCCCGCTTGATTTAAATTTCGTGGAAGGACGCACCTATCACCGCCGCATGACCCTGGATTTCGGAACGACCCTGCGCCGGGACACGGTTTCGGTCGTTCCGGATTGTTTCCCGCCCGGAGACATCCGAAACCTGGAGGCCAGGGCGGCAATCCGCGATCCCAATCCGCTCTCTCCCGATTCGGGGCTTACCCGATGGGAAATCCGGGTCGCCTGGGAGGCTGCACAGGACGGCACGAGCGGTCTCAGGCGGCATCGGATCTACCGCAGAATCGCGGGCCAGGATGCCGGGTTCGTGGAGCTCTCAACGGGGCAGGAGCCGTTTTTATCCTCCTCTTTCCGGGATGTGATCCCCGATTCCGTGCTTCGAATCCGGAATGCCGCCATCCATTACCGGGTCGCATCGGAAGACCGGATCGGCAACCGCCGTTTACCCGATGAAACCGCCTGGGAGGCGACCGACCGGGCGCTCGGGGCGCCGCATCTGATTTTCGACCGGCTTGATCCCCGAAGCCATATCCTGATCCATCCCGACACGCTGTTCACAAGGGACGACATCGCGATACTCGCGTTGCAGCGGTTCGATACGGATCCGGTATTGCATTATCTCATCCGTGTCAATGACCGGGAAGAGGTGCATCCCAACACGGGTCAGGACAGCCTCCGGATCGTGCTTCCGGATGAGGAATTCATCGATGTCCGGGCCCGGGCGGTCTATCAGGGAGGGCGTTCGAGCGTCTGGTCCGACACCAAAACCGTTATCCGGACCCGGGCTATTCCTCCCCTGAATCTTCAGGTGTCCAGTGATTCCGGATCCTGGGAAGGGAATCTCTATCTCAACTGGGAAAAGCCCTCCACGGATGTGGTTTTTTACGAAATCTGGCGCAGGGACGCGGCGGGCGATTCGATGCTCGCGGGGATCGATTCATCCCATGCCTCCACGGTGTCCTGGACGGATGTTTATGGTATCGATGAGATGACCGGAGACGCCGCACTTCCGCTGACAGCCTATGCTCCCTACTGGTATCGTGTCCGCAAGGTCAACATTTTCGGCGATCGTTCAGAATTTTCCAATGCCGACTCGGCCCGATGCAACCGGCCTCCGCGCATCTTCGCGCATGATGCCCCCCGGATCGACGGCAGCGGCTATGTGTTTCAGATCCGCTGGGAGCGGGCACGCCCCACCGCGGTTCCGGCCGGTTTCCGGACGCGGGTGCGGGTCTATCGTGACAGCCTGACCCATCCGGTAGCCGACGAATTTGTGGTGAACGATGATACGGTTTTCACATTCCGGCGCGCCGCACCGAATCACACTTATATATTCCGGATACAGGAAATTCCCAACGATCCGCTTTACCCGCCGACGCCTTTGTCGCGTCCCTACACCGTGTCGAATCTCCGGTCTTTGACGCACTTTGACATCCAGCCCCAGCCGCAGGGGCATATCTATGTGAACTGGGACAATCCCGACCTGATCCGAACACACCGTATCTCCGCATTTCAGGTCTGCAGGGACGAAGTCTGTTTCCGGGTCCCGAGCACCGTCACCTCATGGATGGATTCCGTCACCTCTCTGACCCCCGGCAGGGCATACCGGTATGGCGTGTTCGGACTCGACAGTCTCGATCAGGTCGTGGCGGCCAGTGTCGGGGTCGACACCTGCGACACCGGTTCGGTATATATTCCCGATGTGCTGCCTTTTTCGGCAAAATACTTACATGACGATTCCATCACCGTTTCTTGGACATGGCGGGACAGATCGGGACGGGAAACCGCATCCACGCGCGGGGCGGCCCGGTGCTGGATCGAAGCGAGCCTGAGCCGGAGCTTCCCAGACCACCGGGATGAGACCGTGGCGACCGGACCTTTTCCCGCGGATGCGGACATCCGGTCCAGGCGGGTGGCGATTCCCGAACTCGGGAATCGGGAAAATGAGAACCTCTATTTCAGAATCCGTGCGGAAGACCGATGGGGAAATCCCGGCAGGCCGCTCTGGTCCACTGATTTCTATCCCGTCCAACACGCGATATACGATGACGTGCCTCCGAGGGCGGTGAAAGATCTCACCGTGGTTTCCACGGCGGCCTATTACCGTTTGCCCGGAACCGTCATCTCGGAAATCCGCTGGAGCGGCCTGGGCGTCGAATACCGGGATCCTGCGGATCCGTCCGAATGGGACGCCCTGATCGCCAATGTGGCGTCCTATCGGTTGATGCGGGACGGCGTGTTACTCTACGAAACACCCGTTCGTCCGGGAATCGAATCCTACGGATTTATCGATACGCTCGCGAATCATGCCCAGAGCTGGCATGTCCTGGTCTATGACAGCGCTGGCAATATGACCGGGAGCCCGGTCGTAGAGAATCTGGGCTATGTGCCGACTCCGGAGCCTCCGGATCCGACGGGACTGCGATCCTGCGGGGTGATCCCCCTAGAGACGGATTCAGCCGGTGTGGCGTATTCAATCGAGATCGCCATGAATCCCGGACATTTCCGTCTCGGCTATGAGGTGGGAGACGGGGATCAGATCGACCGGTTCCTCTGCCGGAGCGGATGGATCACGGATTTGCATTTTGATTACACGGGGGGGTGGGGCGCGATCGCGGAGGATTCGACCTGGTTCCGCGTCAAGGCGCGGCGCTGGTGGCGGTCCCGGTACTGGGAGAGCGGATGGTCCGAGACGGCCGTATTCCATGCGAACGCCGAACCGACGACTCCGAAACATTCCCAGACGGATACGGACCTGCCGAAACAGATTGTGGTCCATCCCAATTACCCGAATCCGTTCAATGCGGCGACGGTGATCTCGTTTGAGCTTCCCGAAGCGGGTCAGGCCAGAATTCTTATTTTCAATGTGACTGGAAAACTCGTCAGGACGCTTGCGGATGGTCCGCGGGCAGCCGGATTCCATGCCGTCTCCTGGAACGGGCATGACCATGACGACCGTCCGGCCGCATCCGGCATCTACCTGATACATGCGATCATCGAATCCGGAGATACGGTTTTCCATAAACGGTATAAAATGATGATGGTGAAGTGAAAATGTTTCTCTCCTTATCCGATTCGAGGGCCGGTATGACGCATTCCCTGTTTCGACCTTTCATGATCATCGCCGTCCTGTCCGTCTGTGTTTCCGCGGCCGCCGCGGACCGCCGGCAGATTGATTTTCAATCCTCATCCGGACGAGGGCGTATTCCTTTGTCGGCGATGGTCATGCTCGAACCGACTTTGCCCGCCCCGGCCCTGGTGGATGAACCGGAATACACCCGGGGAGATCGCAATACGGTGTACTGGGAAAGCGGTGATGTCATAGACGCTGCCGGGGCGACGGGATACGAAGTCATCTTATTCGAAGTCGAGGCCCAGATCGAAAACCGTCTGCTCTGGGGATTCGTGGATGTGGGGGTGGATTCGGCCACTTTCCGTGATCTTCCCGAGGGCATCCGGATTTTATACAGACTCCGTTACTATGCCGAAGGTCCGACAGGCGGATATGCAGTGAGTCACTGGTCCGAACCGGTCCATTCGGTTCAGGACTGGAGTCGGCCGGTCCTTCACGCATGGAACATCCGGGACATGCAGCATGCCAGCGGGATGGCCTGGGTGGTGGGCCAGGCCGTCTGGATCCGGGTGGTCGCCTCCGACTCCCTCTACGGGGGCATCATGCAGATCGCCATCCACGAGGAAAGCCGGTTTTCGCAAGACACGACCTTTTACGACATCGAAAGCCCGGCCGTTTATATGGACACACTGATTCCTTACCCCCTGCGTACACCGGCCAATGAGCCGATCGCAATCTCACTTTGGGTTGTCGACGTGGCGGGACAGGTTTCCGACGCCGGGAGCATCGTGAGGCACGAATTCTTCTGGTGGACCCATGAAGAAGAGACGCCGGGACTGATCTGTTATCCGAATCCCTTCCATCCGGCTGCGGGCGAAAAATCCGTGATCAAGATGAATCAGCCCGGTATTGAAAGCGGGCGGATATTCGATCCGTTCGGCAATCTGATCATCCGCTTGACCAAACCGGCCGGGACCCTTTTCTTCGAATGGGACGGCACGAACCGGGAAGGAAGGCGGGTCGCACGGGGAGGCTATATTTTTGTCGTGGACGGACGGCAGGATCTGTATTGCAAGATCGCGGTATACTGAACGTGATAGAGAACCGGCTGTCGAAGAGGGGTTCCAAAGACACAAAGCAACGGCATTGAAAATTGCAGTATGGCTAGGTCGCGGAGTTGAACTAACAGGCATTGTAATCCCGATGAAAAAACACACAGCGAAAATATGTTGGGCAGGATGGCTTCTGGCGGCTTCTCTGCCGTTGTTTGCCGACGGTGAAAGCGGACACGCGGGTCTTTTCCTGCGTTACGGTACGGGCGGCCGCGCCCTGGGCATGGGACGCGCGTTCGTCGCCGTGGCCGATGACGCCAGCGGCGTTTACTGGAATCCGGCCGGAATCGTAGGGGCGGAGCGCGCCGAGATCACCACCCTGTACTCCAATCTCTATTACGACAGCCAGTTTGCCCATTTCGGATTCGTACTCCCGCGTCCGAGAGAGAACGTCAAAAACCGCCTCGCACATTTTCTGATCGGACCTTCTTCGGCGGTCGGATTCGGCTGGGTCGGGCTGGGTATGAGCGGATTTGAGCAACGGACGGCGACGGGCCAGCTTGTCGGAGATTTCGGGATCGGTGAAAACGGATTCCTCTTCGGATGGGCCAGGGAAACCATGGGATTGTGGGGAGTCCTGCAATACGGATTGCATATCAAACTCGTCAACCAGCATTTTTCGGGACTGGTGCAGTCGGCCGGGCAGAATTTCGGGAAAGGTGGACGTGACTGGTCGGGAGGCATGGACGCCGGATTCACGTTTCAGCCGATTCATACTCCGATTCTTCGCATCGTCTCCCTGAAATATCTGTTGCCCTTGCGCATCGGGGTGGCATTCCAGAACCTGATTCAGCCGCGTTGGAGCGGTCCCGGAGACCGCGACACCTTTCCGCGCGCCATCCGCGCCGGACTCAGCTATCGTTTCAACCTGAAAGACTGGTTCTCGTCTACCTGGGGGATCACGTCCTGGCTGGAGGATGTTTCCTTCCTTCTCGCCGTGGATAAGGAATACATTACGGATTTGCCGAGCGGGACTTATTTCGGCATAGAAGGACAGATTCCTGTATTTGAAAGCGTTTTCTTTCAGCCGCGTTTCGGCATGAACAATCAGACAGAAAATTTCAGCGCCGGCGCCGGTTTGAGTGTTCCATTCACCCATGCGGCGGCGTTGCGACTCGATTATGCCCTGGTTACCCATCCCCATCTTCCCGTTGACAGCCGGTTTTTCATGACCGTGCAGTTCGGTGATCTCAAAGGGCCCGGATACTTTAAGAAACTAGCAAGGCGTCCGGAAAATACGGAGAAAGAAGCACGGAATCATCTGCTCCGTATCACCGCCCTCTATCCCAATGGAGAGGTGGATTTCGCCGCAGGCGCCCTCGCAGGGTTTCAGGATACCCGTCATGCACGACGATACTTTGAACTGACCGGAGGTCTCGGCCGGGCCGATTATTTGTTGGCCGACGCCCGGCAACTGCTGAAAGAATACAAGATTCAGAGAGGGCGAAAACGGGCGACGCAGGCTGCGGAAGAATATGCACCGCTTTTCATGCAGCGTGATAATCCGCTGAGAGACAGGGAGCTTATCGATTTCGGGGAGGCCCTCATCCTTTCCGGTTACGCGAATGACGCCATTGAGGTGCTTGGTCAGGTTGAGGAAGAAAACCTGCGTACGGAGTTTTTGCTGGCGACCGCGAAAAGACGGGACGGCAATCTAGACGGGGCCCTCGAACGTTTTCAAAATGCCATACGGCGATATGAGTCCGAGCAGGACAAAAACAGCATGGTCAGCCTTTCTTTCATTCAGTCGGGTGAAATTCTGCTTGAGAAACAGGATTATAAATCGGCTATGTTATATTTCGAGACACTTCTCAGGAATCACGACAAGGCACTGGATCCCGAATATCCGCGTGTTCTGATCTTTCGGGATGATTACTGTCTCGACGATGCCCGGTTTTTACTGGGTCTGACCCGTATTTTTGACGGGCAGTACGAGATGGGCGCGGCCGGTCTGATTGAGACGCACCGGTTTTACCCGGGGCTGGAATACGGACAGGTTGTGGCCGATCAGGCTGCTTCGATTCTTACCGCGCTTTCCAGCGAGGACTGGAAGGAACTCGATGCGATCGCCCGTTCACTGTATTATGGTTATAAACAGGCGCAGGAAGTTGATGCCAGATAACCTTAGATGGTTCTTGATTTGTGGGATGGCGGGTTCCAACGTATATTGAGACAATGGGTTATGTCAAATTGGACAGCGGTAAGAGGCGTGCGACGAAGGATTGCCGCACTCCCCTCATTGAGACGGAGAGGATGGGATCAAGCAAGTTTAGGAACAGATCAGGATAAAAGGGAAATCAGGATTTGAACGTGAAGTCGCCTCCTTCCAGGATATGGGTCCGAATGATTGCCGTGGCATTGTGCTTTTCCGCAACAGGGCTGTCTTCCGCTGTTTTCGGCGCTATCCCGGAGATCGCATTGAACGGTATTGAATTGATGACTCCTCCGGACCGCGCGCAGACCGGAGATGATACGGTTTCGTTTCGTTGGCGCGTCTCGCAGGAATTGCGAGAGAACGTACGCAATTATGACATCACCTTCTGGTCCACGGCACGGATTTTCCGGAGACGGATACCCGTGCAACCCGAACCCGGCCGTGAAGAAGCCGAGTGGACCACGACAACGGCGCGTTCGGAATTCAGGAAACACGGCCGGTATTTTTGGCGGGTCACCGCGGTCGATTCACAGGGATATCAAACCCAGTCCGCAATCCGGTCGTTTGTCCTGCCGCGGCCTTTGCTTTCACGGATGTTTCATGCGTGGTATTTTCCCTATGAAATCCAGTTCGGTTTGACCCGACGGAACCGGACCGCGGAATACAAGGCGTTTCTGAACCGTCTGACTCCCTCCACGCATCTCGAAGGTTATGGTGATGTGGGTCTGTTTTTTAAACAGCCCAATTTCTTAAGTCTGCCGGGCACACTCGAGGAACGGTTCTATCTGATGTCTCCGGTGGGACTGGGTTCAGACTGGCGTTATCGGGTATCCATCTTTCGAAATGAATACATGGCTTTTTCTCCTGAAATCAGGGGGGGGATCGCCTGGTTTTCGACCGGAATCCAACAGTTCTCGAGCCGCCGGTATCATGTATACCTGGGAGGCAATTGCGAGATTCTTCCCAATGCCTATGTGACTGTTTTCGGAGGGTGGTTGCCGCTCTACCGGGTCCGTTATGCAGAGAAACAGAAGGGAGTCCGAACATTTGTCGGAAAGGGTTGGGAAGGCGGGATACGTTTTGTTGTCCCGCGCAGCATGATTCCTGTTTTCTACATCGCAGGGGTTGAAATTGATTTTGAGCGGATTCCATTTGTCGTTACTGTTGGCCATATACGGGATGATTATACCGACGTGGTCATGAGAAACCGTTGTTTCAGTATCGGTTATCTGTTCCGTTGATACCGGTTTTTGTTCTGGAGGATATTCATGAAATTGAAAAAGGTATTTATCCCGGTCGTCGTGCTGTCCGTGTATTCTTTCGCACACGGTGCGGATTACCGCGTGAGAATCACGGATATTCAGCGTACCGTGCACCGAAATCTGCTTTCGGTGCCGAAGTCGATGGACATGACAGTCAGTTGGGAATTCGACAGACCGGAGCATGATACGGCACATGTTGTTTTTCGTGTCACCGCCCTGGAAGGAAAAGCGGATGCGGATGTCCGGAAAACAACCCTCACATCCTGTGAATTTCTCAACAAAAAGGCGGGGCTCCGATACGGTATCGTGGTGGAAACCCTGTCCGGCAACCGGCTTCTTTCTCATTCCGATACGGCATGGGTGACGACGGGCCGGATGCGTGCTGAGGTGGAGCCTGAACAGTCCAAGTGGCATTACTGGATTCCCTTAAGCGGCCGCTTTCCTCTCGGGATCATCAGGCGCGGAGCCATTTTCGATTCATCGACCACCGCGGGGAAGGTCGCCTTCCACGCGATCTGGAACTTCTTCCTCGCAGGCGTGATGATCTGGCTTTTTTTCTGCTGGAAACATCTGAGTCTCGCACATGTCTTCCCCCTGATGAGCCGGATCAATTTCGGCCGCAGTTTCGACAGTATTTACAGGAGAGGCATTTCGAAAGAATTCGAAGACATCATGGATCAATGGCGTGAAATGACCGAGAGCGCGAATGATCATATCCGCGACGGACTTTCCCGGAACAGGCAGAATTGTGTGGACGACATATCCGGAGAGAATGTGGCGTTCTGGCGCGATAAAGGCGTGGCCGGTATTCGCGTCCTCAAAGAACGGATGCAGAAGTTCATGGGCTATCCCGTGGCCCGTATCGTCGAAGCCGGACTCGAAAACCATGAGCTGGGGGGGTTCCGGTGGCTCGAGGTTTCCAAAGAAGTCGACCGCGCCATCGAGAATCAGGCCGCATCGGAACTGGAAAAGCTCCGCCGTCAGAGTGTGATTGACTGGCTCTGGAATCTCGGTACCCTTTCGCCCATCATCGGTCTGTTCGGTACAGCCACCGGCATTTCAAACGCTTTTCACCAGTTGACCCAGCTTCGCACCGATATCACGCAAAACACATTGGTTCGCAGCCTCGCCGGGGGAATTTTCGAAGCCTTGTGGACGACCATCATGGGCCTGTTCGTCGGCATCTTCATGATGCTCCTCTATTTTTACTATCAAAACAAGCTCAACTGGATTTATTCCAAGTGGGAAGAGATTTACGTAAACGTGACCCGGAAACTGTGATTATGTTTGAAGGTTGTTCGTAATGCCGTTTCAACATAAAGAGAAGAAAAAAGGGCTGAGCCTGCCCGGGATGATCGACATCATTTTTCTGCTTCTTGTTTTTTCGCTCGTGACCCTTTCGGTTTCACAGGCCAACGTGGATGCGAAGAAAGTCGGGGAGGAAACCATCGAGTTCGATCTTCCCAGAACCACGAGTTTGCATACCCAGAAAGTGGATGGATGGATACAGACTCTCACATTTGAGGTCGATTATTTGGAGACCGAAGATCCCCGATCGCCGCGAATCGTTCATGTGCTCAAACCTTCCCCGACGGATTCACTCACATTCGCCGAGGCACGGGCGATCGCGAAAGAGGATTCACAGTTTGCCGTGTTTCCGGTGAATTTTCTGGAACTCACGGATCGGGCCTTTGCCAATACCGACGCATGCCGTTTGATCCGGGAATCGGTGCATGCATATAAAACGGACCATTTTCTTGAAGCCAGCCCGACAAATTTTGTCGAGATCCGTGCGGTGAGAGAAACCGAATTCCGGATCATCAATTACATGCTCGGCTGCTGCAGCGCATACGGAGACACCATTCCGAATATCTCCATGCATACACTGACCCGGCGGGAGGACGACAGTGGCATTTAAACGGCCTTCCCATCACAAAGAACAAATCGAACTGGTCTCGTTGATCGACATGATCTTTATCCTGCTCGTTTTCTTTCTGGTGACCAGTTTTGTGATCCATCTGCCCATGCAGGAACGGAGTCTCTATGTGCCGACTCCGATGGAAAAGGAAGGTGAAGCCCAGATTCTGATTCAATTGATAGACGAAGAACGGGTCTTCTGGATCGATGAAGAAGCTTCGGTGGTCGTCGAACAGATCGAGGCCGATTACGGGTATCTTGCCCCTGAACGCCTGCGGGACCTGATTGTCGCCCGGCTTGTTGACCGGTACACGGTTTCCTATGATGATCTCGATAACCGGCTCAAGGCACTCCGGAAACGGGCCGAAACAGATCCGAGTGCACGTTTTTTTGTGCTGATACGCTGTCCGGATGAAATGCCCTATTACCAGGTTATGAATTTACTGGCTTTTCTGTCGGACACCCGTTATCGTAACCTGAAATACGGCTGTGTCGGCGGCCGGATGGAAGATATACGGAACAGCCGTATCGTTCGGGTGGAAGCGAGGCGCGACAGGCAGGGACACGTGAGGAAGAACCTGCTTTTCGATTTCTAGTCCGGACGGATGATGAACCGGATTAGGCACGGACCAATATTATCTGATAACGTGTTTGGATAGAATGGCAAGAGGCAGGCGGCAAGGGGTGAGCGAATCGTGTCCTATCCTCACATCCGGTCCGGTGCGGGAAAAAGCGAACAACCGAAGTGATGAATCAATAAGGCCGGCATCAGATTTATAAGAATGAAACCGATGAGGCGTCACAATCAAATCATTCTTTGCAGCCTGGGAGCACTGATTGTCTTCTGTGTGCTTATCGGGTTGTTCAAGTCCATCCAGTTTGCAAGGCTTCCTTTCGATGAAATGAGTCTGCCGCCGGCCAAAGCGGATGAGTTCCTGGAAATTCCGCAGAGACCCGGAGTAGGCAGGCTGGTCATCACCGGGCCGAAGATCGATCCCTTGATTTTCTCCATCGATCTCGAGCGGACGGGGCTCGTCCCAATCGACTGGAGGCAATTGCAGCTTGTCGACCCCAATGCCGTCATCACGATCAATGCGACCATCGACGAGCGCGGACATATTCATTTTACCCAGGCCGACGTCGACATGGCGGGGCATCCCGAAGCGGGAATCTTCATCCAGAATGCGATACGGACCTGGACATACAAACCCTACAAATCGGGCCGGATTCAATTTTGGTTCAATCTGCCCTCGAAGGGACGCAAACTGGTGATCGACACGCAGGGCATCAGACGGCGAGAAGCCATCCCTGAGCGGGTTCCGATCTACCACGGACGATTGCATCTCATCGAAGGGCTGGCAGGGAGTGAAATCCATGTCAATTGACTTTTTTATGTGTTTAATAAAGGATGATTTATGCGACGGATCATTGCGGCCGTTTTGTTGATCGCCCCCTTGCTTTTCGGACAGGCTTTTTACCAATCCGAAGGATTGACGCTGTTCAATGCGGGACGTTATGAAGAAGCCCTACAAGACATGAATGAATGGGCTGTCCGTCATGAATCCGAGAGAGGGATTGCCCGGTATTACATCGGCGAGTGTTATTATAATCTGGGACTGGATGCGATCTTTCCCGACCAGGCACGCCGGTACTTTTCGGAAGCCATGCGATATTTCGAGACCGCTTCTTCGCATGGTGATTTGTCATGGCAATATCCAGGCAAGGATCAGGCCGCGGTATACAAGAGGGGATGGGCCGCTTACAGGCTTTCCGAGCTCGGCGTGCCGGCCCTGTCCAACGCCATCCAGTCATTCTCACAAGTCTCGGTTACGGCTACGGATACATTGCCCCTTTACGCCGCATTCATGGCTGCAGAGAGCCGACTTCGGCATGTCCTGAGTTCGTCGTGGGATCTGCAAACCGAGACCAATCCGGGGACCGTGGCGAATCTCGTCGCCATGCTCAAAGGTGAACTCGATCAGGCAGCAAAAGAGCTGGAAAAGGCCCTTTCACAACCCCGTATCCCGCCCGATTTCAGCCTTGCGGTCCAGTTGCGGACGAAGGACGTGGCCTATCTTCAGGGATATCTGTCCCTGTTGCAATCCACTTCGGGGGGGGCATCACCCGGTCAGGCGGATTTCCGGAAGAGCGCCATTCAATTTTTCAGACAGGCGGATTATGTCCCTGTCTTTTCTCCGCTCAACCGGGTCAACCGTCAGCGTTTCGGCCCGGATTTGTACTATCTCGAGGCCAGTCGTCATCTGAAACTTTATCTGATCACGGATGATGTATCATACCGTCAGCGTTTGAATGCCTATCTGGATAGCCTCGACGGACGGAATTATACGGCCGAGGTGAACTGGATGAAAGGTTGCCGGGATTTTGCCGGGGGGCTGGCCGCACCGGTATTTGTACGCCTCGGACGAAAAACACAGAGTCCTTTCGCCGTGGCCGCGCGGGATCTTCCCGAATCATGGTATTGGCTCGCATGGGCTCAATTCTTTACGGATCCGGTTGAAAGCATCGTCTCCTTCGACGCTTTTCTTGACGCCACGCAGGCGGAAACACAAGATGCCCGGATCGTCTTCTTGCGGGAAGACGCGGAATATACAAAATACCTGATTCAGTTCGACCAGGATGGGGATAATTCCGCCGTCCTGCGGCGATTGCGATCGGACATCGAACAATTCGACCCCCGGAGCCAGGACATCCGCGATAAGACGGATATTCTGAAAAAACTGATCCAGATCCGTCAAACGCCGGATGAAATATGGCGCATCGTGGGACGGACGTCCGGAACGGAGGAGAAGCTGGATGACAGCATCCTGCTGATCCGAAGCGCCCTGTCACGCGCCCGGCGTGTCACCGGGAAACGACGCATCCCATACCTCGATATCCTCGACGGTCTCTTTCGAGTCACACGGGATCGCAGGTCTCTTGAGACCCGGTTTTACCGGGGTATGGCCCTTTACCTGAAGGCCGAGATCCAGGAGACGGATGTGGAGAAGCGGCGTTATTACTTCGCCGCGGCGGATACACTCGACAGGCTCACCGGCCTGTATCGGGACGAAGCGCAGTACATTCGGGCGAGGAGTTTTTTCGAGGCGGCCAAGAACGAGTTCCATGCGGACAGACGGCAACAGGTTTTTGACCGGGCGAGGCCTCTTTTTATCGACATGATCAACCGGATGAACAGCCTGCGTTCGTTGTTTTATCTGGCTGAAATATTCCGCACAGAGGGCAATGATCTGGCGGCCATATCGTGCTACGATCTTGTGATCCAGAAGACGGCGGATCATCCCGAGGGTGGGTTCTGGCATGCCAATGCCCTGGCCGGGCGCAGCGTTTGCCGGAACAGGGGCGATCTTTCCGTGTTGTCGCAGGCCCGGATATCGGAAGTGCAGTTTCCCGAACGACTGCTCGTGATTAATGGTGAGGTTATTTCTCTCGAACATTTCGCCGATCCCGAATATGCCAGGCGTCAGTACTGGGAATCGGTGATTCAAAGGATGGTCCGTCTGGGGCCGCCACCGAAATCGCCTTATCCCGCGGACGAGACCGTGGTGCAATCGGATTTTGCGAAACACGCCCTGCGTCATATACGCGGGGGGGTCCGGGAACGGGTTTCGACCATTTATTCGGGTCTCCATCTTCAGATCATCCTCCCGGAAGGTATTCCGGGTGACGCGACGGTTACCCTCGATGGTTTGCCAATCGAACCGGATGCCCAGGGCATATACAGAAAACGGCCCATCGTCCTGAACAGCTCTCTGACGCTTCGCATCGAAAATGCGTCTTGCTATCCCATCGTTCGCCCTATCCATTTTCTTGAGCCCGGCAATCAGGTGGTGTATGCCGCATTGCTCCAGCGCATGACATTCGAGACTTCAGACGAACGCGCCGAAACCGGTGTGACGCCGATCCGCTTTCCCGACCGACTGGACGGACAGGTCGTCCTTCAACCGGCGGCCCGGCCTGTTCCCATCAACTCGGTCCTTTTTCAGGAGTTTAATTCCGGGGTGTTGTATCGTGATTTTTGTTATTCTCCCTATCATCATGTGTTTCTCGCGACGCATGCAAAGCAGGATGCCCTTTCGATTTTCAATGCCGACGCCCAGCTTTCCAGAGGCGGGTTGTTCCCCTTCTTTTTCGGTGCGGACATCGTTCCGATATCCAGCCCCGAAGGAGTGGCAGTAGACAGTCAGGGCCGCATCTATGTATCAGACTGGAGTTCACACCGGGTGATCGTCTTTAACCGGGACGGCACGGCCCTGGGTACGTTCGGGACATTCGGAGAAAACGGACCCCAGGATTTCGGGAATCCGGTACGGTTTGTTTTTCCGACCGGCGTGACCGTATCTGAAGACAACCGGGGACTGACTTCCGACGGCACACAGTATCTGCGTGATCCCGTATTGTTCATCGCGGACCGGAAGGGCGTCCATATGGTGAGCCCGGACGGCATTTATTACGGGTCTCTTCTGGGCGACCGATGGGCAGAAGGTCAACTGTATTCTCTTCATTCCGAAGGATACGGTCCCGGGACCCGTGTTTTTGGTTATGACCGGCAGCGTCAGGCTTTACGAATATGGCAGACAAAAGGATTGTCAGGACAGAATCGTTAATTGTGGAAGTAAAGAAAACAGACTCATGAGGACCAAAGTCATCGTCAACCCGGATTCGAAGCCTCTTCGAATCCGGGATCATCTCCGGCCCGCACTCCATCTCCTGAGACATCATGGATTTCATCTCTCGGTCTCTTTCACGAAAGGGCCGGGAGAGGTCCTGCCCATCACACGACGCGCGCTGGAACAGGGATATGAGACGATCGTGGTGGCCGGAGGAGACGGGACCACGAATGAGGCGATCAACGGGCTTTTCGGTACGGGTGTGCCTCTCGGCATCCTCCCTTTCGGGGGCAGTAATGTGCTCGCCCGTGAACTCCGGATTCCCCTGCATCCCGTGGAAGCGGCGAGGGTGCTCGGCCAGAAACGGCTTCGCAAGATTGATCTCGGATCTGTCCAGGGCAGATATTTCTCGATGATGGCGAGTTGCGGGTATGATGCCTATGCGGTCAGCCGTACCGATGGGCGCATCAAGAAAGTCCTTCACCGGTATGCTTATATCTGGGCCGGTCTCAAGGATTTTGTCCTGTATAAGCCCACAGAAATTGAAATCGATGTAGACGACGGTCATTTCAGGGACGCCGGTACATTTGTCGTCGTGGGAAATGCGCATCTGTACGGCGGGTCGCATGAAGTGACGCCTTTCGCGGAAATCGACGACGGGTTCCTCGATGTATGCATTTATCAGGGAAAATATCAATTCGGCCTGGCCCGTTTCGCCATCGGCGTCCTTTCCAAACAGCATCTGAACATGCGGAACGTCAAGTACTACCGGGCCAGGAAGGTGAGGCTTTCCGCCACCAAACCCACACTGCTTCAGGTTGACGGCGATGTTCTCGGCGAGCTTCCCATGACCGTAGAGATTGTACCCGGCGCGCTGGACGTGTTTTGTTGATAACCCAGCCTGTATGATTCAAGAACAGAGCAACAAAATCCGATGCTGATATCGATCCATACCCGCTGCCTGACTGCAAAAGCCGGAATAGAGACAGCCATGAAACAACGCATCCGACCCTCCGCCATCGCCGGATCATGGTATCCGGGTGATCCGGAATCATTGAGATCCATGATTCACCGGTATCTGGACGCGGCCGTTGTTCCGCCCGTCCGCAAAAAGATACTCGGGCTGATCAGTCCACATGCCGGATACGCCTATTCCGGACAAACCGCCGCGTTCGGATACAAACTCCTTTCCGGTACATCTTTTCGGACAGTGGTTATCCTGTCGCCGATGCATCGCTCGCCCGAGGCGCGTTACAATATCCCCGATGCCGATTATTACGAGACACCCCTCGGCCGGGTACCTGTCCGGCATGACTTGGTCGACCGGGTGTTGTCCGGTCTGGATGCCGCCAGGATTCAGGTCGATCCGGAGCATTCTCTGGAAATACAGCTTCCTTTTCTTCAAATCGTTTTGGGCCGGTTCGATCTCGTACCGGTCATGATCGGGTATGCGGATGTCCATCATGGGGGGGAGATCGTTGAAAACCTCGTCCGTATTTTCTCAGACGAGGTGCTTTTCATCGCCAGTTCGGATTTGAATCATCTTACGGATTACGGAGCTGTGGTCTCGGCCGACGGGTGCGTTCTCGATGCACTTCGCTCCAACGATCTGACAAGCATCCGCGAAGCACTTGCACGACGGGACTCCACGGTTTGCGGACGGGTTCCCATTACGGTCTTGTCCGAAGTGGCTCAAAAGAGAGGTGCCACCTCGTTCAGTATCCTCGACTATCGCAATTCGGGAGATGTCACCGGGGAGAAGGGCCCCGGGCAATATACGGTCGGCTACCTTTCCGGTGTTTTCCTCGGTTAGAAAAATATCCGGATATTCAGTTCGGATGTAACGTAATTCCAATGAATCGTTTCAAGAAAAAAAAGAGGCGCCGCCTGTGGAACCCACGACTAAGAACTGTCCGTTCTGTCTGTCGACAATTCCGATCGAGACGACGCGTTGCCCGAATTGCACATCCGATTTGAACGGTTGAGACGGATAACACAAGGTGATTGGAGGCAGGATGGAAAGACGGAGTGTATTGCGAACCGGTGTGGCATCCTTTCTCGCGTTGTTCGGCGCGGGGTTTGCGCTGTGTAGTAAGGAAAAGAAGCAGCCGGTGACTGGACCCCAAGAGAATGGAAATACGGTGGATCTGGATTTGAACGATTCTGCTCACGCTGCACTGCGAAATGTGGGTGGAGCTATGAAAATCAATCTGGCCGGTGTTTCAAATCCGGTTCTCGTCATCCGCAGGGCACAGGATCAGGTCGGCGCGCTCTCCGTGATCTGCACCCATGCCGGGTGTGAGATTGGATTGCCGCAGAACCATGAGATCGCCTGTCCCTGCCACGATTCCCGGTTTGGTCTGGATGGTTCGGTGATCCGGGGGCCGGCTACGCAGCCGCTACCGGCATATCCTGCGGTGATCCGAGATCAAATCATCTCCATTACAGTCTAACGTAAGGAGCGAATCCCATGAAACCGGTGAAGACGATCATTCTTGCGGTTTTTCTCGCCACCCAATTCGCAATCTCTCATCCGCCATCTAAAATTATCTTGGATTTTAATCCAGAAACGCATATTTTAAAAGTTGCAATTGCGCATTCCGTTCAGGATACGGTCAAGCATTTCATCGACGGCTTGACGGTCTCGTTGAATGGAAAGGTGATCTTGAGTCAGAAATTCTTGACCCAGCTGGATTCCAAAGGTCAGGAAACCCTGTTCCTGATTCACGACGTGAAATCGGGCGACAAAATAGAGGCAACCGCCAGTTGCAATGTTTTTGGAAAGAAAAAAGAGTCCATCACATTGCCATGAAGAATGAAGGAGCCGATATGAGAAAGCGATATCTGGCAATCATTCTGCTGTTGTTCATTCCAATAACCGTTGGTTTTGGGTACGAAAGCGGACTGTTGAACCTCGTGGTGCCGACGACGCTCGAAGACGGTTACGCCGAGTTTTCGGTGCAGCACCGGTTTTACACGCCTCTGGAAAAGATCGGAGAGACGGTTTTCGGAGATGAACCCCAGGGAGGCGCGAATGTAGGACTGGGATTACGGATCAATCTGGGGCGAAATATCGAGGTGAAATCGACCTATTCGACGCTGAATCCGTCCAAGGGATACTCCGTCGGCGCGGGTGTTTCGCGGACTGTCCCCCGGCTCTCTTCCCGTTTTCAAGTCGACATCGAGTATTTCTCGTATCTGATTTCAACCGAGAACCGGGAGGGAAACGCGTTCATTTTGCTCTCGTGGCAATCCGATCCCATCCTGAGTCGAATCCGTCCCACCGTGAATATGGGTTATAACCATTTCAATGAAACGTTCGGTGTCGCGCCGGGCGTGTCGATCCGATTTTTTGGAAAACTGGATGTGATCGGCGAGTATTATTTTGCGTCGGATCCGCTCGATCTCGGGCTGAATGACGTCTTCGCCTTCGGGCTGTGTTACCGCACGTACGGCCATCATTTCATGCTGGTCATTACCAATGCTGTCGCGAACGGAGCGCGACAACTGATGCGCGGCGCGCCGTCGAATGATCTCTACGTCGGATTCAATTTATTCCGGCTGCTGCAATTGTGAATGAGCGGGGATCTCGGTATATTTGAAGGAAAAAGACCATGAAGAAGATGACGGAAACCAATTTAAAGGACGCCTTTTCCGGCGAGAGCCAGGCGCATATGAAGTATCTGATCTTCGCCATGAAGGCCGAAGACGAGGGAAAACCCAATATCGCGCGGCTTTTCAGGGCGATTTCTTACGCCGAACAAGTGCACGCGGCAAACCATCTCAGAATACTGGATGGGGTCGGCAGCACCGCCGAGAATCTCCAGACGGCGATCGACGGCGAGAATTTCGAGGTCGATGAGATGTACCCGGCATATGACGCCGTGGCCAGACTCCAGGAAGAAAAAGGCGCGATCCGTTCCATTCATTACGCGATCGAGGCCGAGAAAATCCATGCGGCCATGTATGGAGAGGCCAGGCAATCCGTGGAGAAGGGGACCGATCTAAATCTGGGTAAAGTGCAGATCTGTCCCGTCTGCGGATATACTATCGAGGGCGAGGCGCCAGACAACTGTCCGGTCTGCGGCGTAACAAAAGAAAAGTTTGTTATTTTCTAATCCAATTCCAGATTCACATCGATTCCAAGGAGGATAAGATGGAAAAATGGATATGCGAAGTTTGCGGTTATGTGTATGATCCAAAACAGGGAGATCCGGATAACGGAATCGAACCGGGCACGCCGTTTGAGGCCATCCCGGAAGATTGGGTCTGCCCGGAATGCGGTGCGGGTAAGGAAGATTTCGTCAAACAGTGAATCATTTGATTTTCTCAATGGATCAAAGTCAGGGTATTCCTGATTGTTCAGGAACATATTCAAATCCGGACGGCTTGTGGCAAGGGACAGCAGGCTGTGTTGTTTCCTGTCTCCACAATGGTTATTTGGGTGATAAATAAGTCCCGGTTTGTAAATCGCTCAAAATAGAAAGGGGAAAAATATGATATCCAAGAAAATGGCGGATGCCCTGAACGGGCAGATCCATTGGGAGATGTATTCCGCCTATGTTTATCTCGCCATGTCGGCGAACAGCGACACCCTCGGATTGAAAGGTTGCGCCAACTGGTTCATGGCCCAGTACAGGGAAGAAATGGAACATGCGATGAAGATTTACGATTATCTGCTCGAGCAGGGAGCAGAAATCGAACTCATGGCCATCGATCAGCCGCAAAAATCCTATCCGTCTGCGCTCGCCATGTTTGAGACGGCGCTCGAACACGAAAAGGACGTGACCCGGCGCATCCATAAACTGGTCGATCAGGCGATCACAGAAAAAGACCATGCGACCCAGATTATTCTCCAATGGTTCGTTACGGAGCAGGTCGAGGAAGAGGCCAACGTGTCAGAAATCATTGGAAAGATGAAGATGGTCGGAGACAAAGGAAACGGTTTGTTCATGATCGACAGGGAGCTGGCGAACCGGGAATAAACGGGATGAATTTGATGGAACAGCCCGGCAAGGGATGTCCGGCTCCAGACTTTTGTCTGCCCGACTCGGATGGAAAACGCGTCTGCCTTAAAGACCTGGAAGGCCAGTGGGTGGTGCTCTATTTTTATCCCAAAGACAACACGTCGGGATGCACGCTTGAAGCCGTTCATTTCTCGGCACATATCCAGGCGTTTAAATCGTTTAATACGGTCGTGCTGGGGGTCAGTCCGGATTCCGAGAGAAGCCACTGCAATTTTCGGGACAGGCATGATTTGAAGGTGACGCTTCTGAGTGATCCCGAACGCGGTGTTCTCGAAAAGTATGGTGTCTGGGTGATGAAAAAAATGGTCGGCAGGGAATATCCGGGCGTGGAAAGGAGCACCTTCCTCATCGATCCCCATGGAATCGTCTCGGCGGTCTGGAGAAGGGTGAGAGTCCGGGGACATGTCGGGGAAGTTCTGGATGTATTGAAGAAGCAGGCGGAATAGCGCCGGATAACGAAACGGTGCATCCAATCATTTGTGTCATTATTATTTGTAGTTGATGGAGGAAAATTCAAATGTCAAGACCAATTGTCACGATTGACGGCAATGAAGCCGCCGCGCATTCCGCGTTTCATACCAATGAAGTGATCGCGATTTATCCGATAACCCCGTCCTCCGGCATGGGAGAGCATGCCGACGCCTGGTCGGTACAGGGCAAGAAGAATATCTGGAATACGGTGCCCCAGGTCACGGAAATGCAGTCCGAAGGCGGGGCCGCGGGCGCCGTGCACGGTGCGCTCCAGGGCGGTGCCCTGACCACGACCTTTACCGCCTCGCAGGGATTGCTCCTCATGATACCCAATATGTACAAGATTGCCGGGGAGTTGACGCCGACCGTTATCCACGTTTCCGCCAGGACGGTCGCAACCCATGCCCTGTCCATTTTCGGCGACCACAGCGATGTCATGGCGACCCGGCAGACCGGTTTCGGGCTGCTGTCATCCAACAATGTACAGGAAGTGATGGATATGGCCCTGATCGCACAGGCCGCCACACTCGAGGCCCGCGTCCCGTTCGTCCACTTTTTCGACGGATTTCGCACATCGAGTGAGGTTCAGAAAGTCGAGGAACTCACACGGGAAGACATGCGTGCGATGATCGACGACGAACTGGTGCGCGCACATCGCGCCCGCTCCCTGTCGCCGGAGCGTCCTGTCATACGCGGCACGGCACAGAATCCCGATGTTTTCTTCCAGGCCCGCGAGACCGTGAATCCCTCTTATCAAGCTTGCCCCGGTATCGTCCAGAAAGCTATGGACAAATTTGCGAAAATCGCCGGTCGTCAGTATAGGCTGTTCGACTACGCCGGCCCCGAAGACGCCGACCGGGTGATCATCCTGATGGGGTCCGGTGCCGATACGGTCGAGGAGACAGCCGAATTCCTGAACAATCAAGGCGAGAAGGTCGGTGTGATCAAAGTGCGCCTTTTCCGTCCTTTTTCCGTCGGCCATTTGATCGGCGCACTGCCGAAGGGCGTGAAAGGCATCGCCGTGCTCGACCGGACGAAGGAGCCCGGCGCCGCGGGTGAACCGCTCTATCAGGATATCCTCACCGCCCTGCGAGAATCTGCAGATGCCCCCCGGGACGTCAAGGTGATCGGCGGCCGTTACGGACTGTCTTCGAAGGAATTCACGCCCGCGATGGTCAAGGCCGTTTTCGACGAACTGAAGAAGAGTGAGCCAAAGAACCATTTCACGATCGGCATCCGAGAGGATGTGACGCAAAGCAGCCTCGAATTTGATCCGGAATTCACGATCGAACCGGATAGTCGTACACGCGCCGTCTTCTTCGGGCTGGGCTCGGACGGCACGGTGGGTGCCAATAAAAACTCCATCAAGATCATCGGTCTCGAGACTGACAATTTCGCGCAGGGTTATTTCGTCTATGATTCCAAGAAGGCAGGAACCCTTACGGTGTCGCATCTGCGTTTCGGGCCCGATCCGATCCGTTCCCCCTATCTCGTGTCCAAGGCCAATTTCGTGGCCTGTCATCAGTTTGCATTCCTCGAACAGTATGACATGCTGAAGGCGGCCATGCCGGGTGCGACGTTCCTGCTCAACAGCCTCTATCCCGCAGATGAAGTCTGGGACCGGATGCCGAGAAGAGTGCAGGAACAAATCATCGAAAAGAAGCTGAAGTTTTACATCATCGACGCCTACAAAATCGCCAACGAGGTGGGGCTCGGCGTCCGGATCAACACGATCATGCAGACCTGTTTCTTTGCGATCAGCAACGTGCTTCCCAAAGATCAGGCTATCGCGCTGATCAAGAAGTTCACAGAGAAGGAATACGGGAAACGCGGCGAGGCCGTGGTTCAGATGAATTTCAGGGCCATTGATACGGCCGTCGATCATCTCGTCGAGGTGAAGGTGCCCGCTTCCGTGACGAGCACCCTTTCCATGCGCGGCGGCATGCCGGCCGGGGCCCCGGATTTTGTCCGAAATTTAACGGGGGAAATCATCGCGGGACGGGGAGACGAATTGCCGGTGAGCGTTTTTCCGGTGGACGGAACGTTTCCCTCGGGTACGACCCAGTGGGAGAAACGCAATATCGCGCTCGAAGTACCGGTCTGGGATCCGGATACCTGCATTCAGTGCGGCAAATGCGTCCTGATCTGCCCCCATGCCGTGATCCGCTCCAAAGTCTATGACGCCGATTTGCTCGCAGGCGCTCCGAAAACATGGAAATCCGCCGAGGCAAAATGGAAGGATTTCGCCGGCAAGAAATTCACCCTCCAGATTTCACCCGAAGACTGTACGGGCTGCAGTTTGTGCGTCCAGAACTGTCCAGCGAAAAACAAGGCCGACGCGAGCAAGAAGGCGATCAATATGTCGGACCTCGATCCCATACGCGATCAGGAGAAGGAAAATTACGCGTTTTTCAGTACGTTGCCCGATATGGACCGGAAAGCACTGAAAGTCAATATGGTTAAGGACATCCAGCTTCTCAGACCACTTTTCGAGTTTTCGGGTGCGTGTGCGGGATGCGGAGAGACGCCTTATGTCAAACTCCTGACGGCGCTCTTCGGAGACCGTACGGTCATCGCCAATGCGACGGGCTGTTCCTCGATTTACGGGGGCAACCTGCCGACCACGCCCTATACAGTAAACGGGGACGGGCGAGGTCCCGCCTGGTCCAATTCTCTGTTCGAGGACAACGCCGAGTTCGGGATGGGCATGCGTCTGGCCCTTGACAAGCAGAAGGAATATGCGTCCGAGCTTCTGCGGAAACTATCCGGCCAGGTCGGGGATTCACTCGTCCAGGAGATCCTGAACGCCGATCAATCCGCCGAAGCCGGAATCGAGACGCAGCGGGGACGCATCCAGACCCTGAAAGAAAAACTCGGGTCCGTCAAATCCCCGGAAGCCCGTGAGCTGATGAGCCTGGCCGATGTACTCGTCAGAAGAAATGTCTGGATCGTCGGAGGAGACGGCTGGGCCTATGACATCGGATACGGCGGTCTCGATCATGTGCTGGCTTCGGGCCGGGATGTGAATGTGCTCGTGCTCGATACGGAAGTTTACTCCAATACGGGCGGTCAGATGTCCAAATCCACACCGCGCGGCGCGGTCGCCAAATTTGCGGCCGGCGGCAAACCGGCACCCAAGAAAGATCTGGCCATGATGGCGCTGAGTTACGGTACGGTATACGTGGCCCGAGTCGCCATCGGGGCAAATGATGCGCAGACTGTGAAGGCCTTCCTCGAAGCCGAGGCGTTTCCCGGTCCTTCCCTGATTCTGGCCTATTCACACTGTATTTCACATGGTTACAATCTGGCTAACGGGCTGAATCAGCAAAAACTGGCCGTTCAGTCCGGATACTGGCCGTTGTTGCGGTACAATCCGTTGCTGGCTGCCGAAGGCAAGAATCCGCTCGTCCTGGATTCCAAGGCGCCGGCCATTCCGCTCAAAGACTATGTCTATAATGAGACGCGTTACAGCATGCTGGTCAAGAGCCGTCCCGAAGCGGCCGCCGAACTGCTCAAATTGGCCGAGGAGGATGTCACGGCCCGTTGGCGTGCATATGCGCATCTGGCCGAGATGAAATACGACGTTTCAGGCTGAACCCAACCCTTTGTCAATGAAACGGGCGGGAGTGTATTCCCGCCCGTTTTCTTTTGTACCCGGCAGGGGGAACCGTTAGCCGGACGGCAAGGGTGCCCGTCGTGAGACGGGATCTGAAATGGAGCTGCAGGCAAATTGCCGGCCTGACGAACAGGAATCACATACGAGGCAGTCATACAGGATGGTTAAGCGAATTTCTCAAGACTCCAATCAGGGGCTGGTGCCATTACTTCGGCCTCAGTGAGACGATTCGTGTCTTAGAGGAACTTGACGGGTGGATCTGCCATCGATACCGCTGTGTGATCTGGCGCCGATGAAAGAACCCCCGTATCCGTATGAAGAAGACGTTACTGAACCGAAACCTGGATGCAGAACGAGCGAGAAAGTCTGCGTATAACGGAAGAGGTCCCCGGTAAAACTCCGGGGCCGGCCAGATGAACCAGGCTTTGCCCACATCCTACTTTGATAGGTATGGACTGTTCACCCTGGCGAATCATAGGTTTGAGTTACAAAGTAAATCATGAACCGCCGTATGCGGAACCATATATAAGGTGGTGTGGGAGGAGGAGGGCGTGAGCCCTCCTCCAGCCCGATGTCCTACCCGCCGGGACGAATCGAATCCACGCCGGTTTCTTGTCTCGTTACTTCATCGCCTTATGGCAGAACCACCAGTCATAGCATCCTTCCTGATCGGCCCTGGCCTCAGCATCCCGCATCGTCCTGGCGGGCGGGATGATCACATGATCTCCGATCAGTTCGCTGTTCGGCCAGTTGGCCGGGATCGCGACCCCGTTCTTGTCCGAGAACTGCAGCGCCCTGACCGCGCGGACGACCTCGTCCATATTCCTCCCGATTTCCTGGGGATAATACAGGACGAGACGGACCTTGCCCTCGGGATCGCCCACGAAGACGGCGCGGACGGTGTTTGTTCCTTTGCCGGGATGGAGCATCCCCAGCTTCATCGCGATCTGGTCATTCGCGGCCACGACAGGGAAGGTAATCTCCATGTTCAGCGTCTCCTTGATCCACTGGATCCATTTGATGTGCGAGAAGACCTGATCCACGGACATCCCGATGAGCTTGCAGTTCATTTTCTCGAATTCCTCGTGCCGCAGCTGGAATCCGTGAAACTCGGTGGTGCAGACGGGCGTGAAGTCCGCCGGATGGCTGAAGAGGACGAACCACGAGCCTTTCAGGTCATTCGGAATGTTCATGGGGCCGTGCGTGGTCTGGACCTGCAATTCGGGAAACGGATCCCCCAGAAGCGGCATGTTGAATCGGATTTCTTCCATGGTCTTTCTCCTTTCTTGTTATTTTTGATAAATGAAACCGATCCTGCTTGATGAAGGTGTCACTGCAGGAACTTTCGGACAAACGGTGAGGTTTCTCCCCGGCGCAGGAAATGGCCCGAAGGTCCTTCTCCCAGAAACTCCGAGAACCAGGACTCATGTTCGATTTCTTCGTTGAGGATGGCGAGAGCCAGATCGTAGGTGCGGTGATCCTTACCGGCCGTCAGGTTGCAGATGTGGGTGTAACCGCGGACGGCGCATCGTTCTGCATCGACCAGCACCCTGAGGATCGCCTTAACGTCCGACGGATTTTTGGGCAGCGACGCCGGAGGGCAGGCGGAGATGTCGTGAAACACCTTCATGTCATCCGGCAGTTTTCCGCCCAATTCATAGATCCGGGGGACGAGCGCTTCGAAGTGATTCCTGTCTTCGATGCGGGCCGCCTCCGCGATCTCCTTGATCCCTTCGCCTTCGAGCCCGATAAGGTTGGCGCGGAGGATCGTGTAATAATAATAGGTCGTGAGTTCCGCTGCGGCGTTTTTAACGAGCAGCTTGAGCAGTTCGTCCACATCGATGCCCGTTTTTTCTGCCATTTCTCTTGCGACTTTAGCCATCATAGCCTCCTTTTGGTTTTGATTTAAGTAATAATCGGAATGATTACGATAAAAAAATTTTAAAAATTGCTCCCCATTTTATTCTATTTTCCGGCATTGTCCGCAGAGGCCGAAGAAATCGATCCGATGCTTCTGAATCAAAAAATCCGTCATCCGGCTTGCCTGTTCCTCCAGTTCATCATGAATCGGCATGTTAAAATCCGCGATTTTTCCGCATCGTTCACAGATGAGATGATAGTGAACGGTGTTTTTGGCCTCGAATCGGTCGAAAGTGCTCCCGGAACGAATTTTGTGGATCACGCCCTGGTCGACCAGGATGCCCAGATTGCGATACACCGTGCCCAGGCTGAGGCGCGGAAATTCCTTTTTCAGGTTCTCATACACCCAGTCCGCAGTCGGATGGGCGTCGGTTTGCCTGAGCAATTGCAGGATGCGTTCCCGCTGCCGGCTCCGGCGATATGTTTTTGGCTCGGTTTTCATTTTCTTATAACACTAATCGGAACGATTACCAATTTAAGGCTTTTTAAACAAAAGTCAAGCGGAAAACAATGAAAATCCTGACGGATTAACTCCGTCTATTTTTTGGCTAATCCAGCTTGATTTTTTCGCCCCTCGCCGGGATCGTGATCCGGTCGAATCCGGTTTTTTGAATCTCTTCCGACAGCGCTTCACTGCCTTCTTTTTCACCGTGGACGATTGAGACATGGCGCAGTTTGTCCTGGTTGAGTCCCTTGAAATAGGAGAGCAGTTCCGTCTGATCGGCGTGGGCGCTGAATCCGTCCGTGATCACCACCTCCGCCTTGAGTGGATACTCGTCACCAAAAATCTTGATCGTCGGTTGACGTTCCACGATCCGTCTTCCCAGCGTGTTCTCCGCCATGAATCCGACGACGAGGATGGTGTTTTTCGGATCCGTCACATTGTTCGCAAGATGGTGCAGGATGCGGCCTGCCTCGGCCATGCCCGACGCCGAGATGATCATGCAGGGATCCTTCATGGCGTTCAGTTTTTTGGATTCCTCCACATGCCGGATATACCGGAGACGGTAAAACCCGAAGGGATCCATGTTGTTGTCGAGAAAAGTTTCACGGGTTTCACTGTCGAAGCATTCCGGGTGGAGGCGGAAGACTTCGGTGACATTGACCGATAACGGGCTGTCTACATAGATGGGAATTTCGGGAAGCGCGCCCTCATTGAACAGTTCATGGAGGAAATAAACCACCTCCTGCGTCCGGCCGACGGAGAAGGAGGGGACGATGATTTTGCCGCCGCGGCCGATGGTTTTCTCTACCGTGCGCTGTAGCTTGGCTTTCATATCCCCGACGTCTTCATGAAAACGGTTCCCATAGGTCGATTCGGTGATGAAATAATCCGTCTCGCGGATTTGAACAGGATCCCTGATCACCGGGAGATTCTTCCTGCCCAGGTCGCCCGTGAAGGTGATGCGCCGTGCCGTGCCGTTTTCCTGCACATCCAGGACCACGATGGCCGAGCCGAGGATGTGGCCGGCGTCCACAAATGTGACTTGAACATGGGGGGAGATCCGGAACGACCTGTTGTATCCGATGCCGATGAATTGCTCCATGCAGGCTTCCGCTTCCGCCATGCCGTACAGGGGTTCGACGGGCGGCAGCCCCTTTTTTTTATGCTTTTTATTGACGAATTCGGTATCTTTTTGATGGATATGTGCCGAATCCCGGAGCATGACGCGGCAGAGATCCTGGGTGGCATGGGTGCAGTAGATATTGCCCTCATATCCGTTTTTAATCAACAGGGGGATGTTGCCGCTGTGATCCATGTGGGCGTGGGAGAGGACCATCGCCGTCAATTCAGACGGATCAAACGGAAGGTTTCGGTTCCGTTCGAACGCTTCCTGGCGGTGACCCTGAAAGAGGCCGCATTCCAATAATATTTTTTCCTCACCGATGGTCAATAGATGCATCGATCCGGTGACTTCGCGCGCGGCGCCGAAAACCTGGAGTTCCATGGATTGTCCCTTTTTTTTGGAATGATGTGGCAGGCAATATAATGAACCGATCGGATATTGTCAAGAACAGGAAGGGAGAATTCCGGCACGTCCGGCCAGAATGTGGTGTTCCGTGGAAGAGAACCGAAGAAACGACGCTGAAAAGTAAAAAATGACTTGACATTCTTCTCTTGATTGGGTATACTTGTTATGCCAAATATGCCTAATGAGCGATAGAGGATATCAACCCGTGATCGATCATACCAATCCTGTCCCCCTGTACCGACAGATCATGGATGACATCCGGTCGCAAATCGATGCCGGAGAACTCCGGCCGGGCGACCAGATATCACCCAATGTCGAACTGGCGAGAAGTTACAATGTCAGCCTTATCACGGTCAAGAAGGCGGTGGGGGAACTGATCCGGGACGGATATCTCTTCGGACGTGTGGGCAAGGGGACATTTGTGGCCGGGGCCCGGAACGGAAGAGGGCGGGAGGCGAAAGGCACGATCGGGCTGGTACTGACCGATTTCGGCAATCCGTTTTTCATGCAGATCGCCCATCATATCGAGGCAGACGTGTCCCGGTACGGATACAATCTGCTTTTTTCCTATTCCTCCAACGACTTCGAACGGGAGGAAAACCAGATCCGTCATTTTCAGGAAATCGATGTAAGAGGCCTGATCATCGCTTCCACGGAGTACACGAATCATGTCCCGGAAATCGTGCGGGAGCTCCATGCATCCCGATTTCCCTATGTGATGATCTCCTTCGTGGATGATCCCACGATCCACTATGTGGGCACGGATCATGAACGGGGCGCATTCATGGCCACGGAATTTCTGATCCGGAATGGACGCAGCCGCATCGGGTATCTCGGCGCGGAGAAGGGGAATCCGCTCGGTGCGCTCCGGCGCGCCGGTTACCTTCGCGCGCTCGAACGGCACGGAATCGAGGCCCGGCCTGAATTTGAATTCACCTTTCCCGCTCCGAGGCAGGATTTTGAATCCGGCTTCGCGATCGGAGAGGCCTTCTGCCGGATCGCCGAACGCCCCGACGGCGTCTTCGCCTACAACGACCAGTCGGCCATCGGATTCGAGCGGGCCCTCACGGCGGGACGTCTCCGCATTCCCGAAGACGTCGCCCTCGTGGGTTTCGACGATGTCGTATACCGGGTTCCCCCGCCCGTACCGCTGACGACCATCCATCAGCTCACGGACCGGATCGCCGGACTGGCGCTCGAGAAATTGAACCGGCAGATCGAAGGCGCATTATTCGAGGTCCGCACGATTCTCGAACCGTCCCTCGTGGTGCGCGACTCATGCAGAAATCATCATTCCATTCCAACAACCGAAGGGATAACATGAATCTGGGAAAATATTCATTCGGCGTGGGAGACCGGTTCGGCCATCAGGCCCGCGCGCAACTCGCCGCTTTTCAGAAGGCCGGAGATGCGGGTGTCGAGATCACGCCCGTGTGGAACAAGTCGGATCGGGAGCATCGGATTATCGGCACCCAACCCCCGGATGTGCGGCGGGAAGCCGATGAGGCCGTCCGGTCATGCGGATGGCGGGAGGCCTATTTCGTGGATGCCGATCACGTTGGGCTGAAGAATGTGGACGGATTTGTGAATGCCAGCGATTTTTTCACGCTCGATGTGGCGGATTTTATCGGGGAAACGGCGGAAGAGGCCGGGATCAGGGCCTTCGTGGATTCCCAGGCCGGCCGGATCGGAGATCTTTTGATTCCGGGTCTTGATGAGCCCATCCGCGTCACGCGGGATCTGCTCCGGGAGACCGCCGGAAAATACCTGTTCGCCGTCCGCCAGGCGGGCCGCACCTACCGGCATATTCTCGAAAAGAAAAGCAGTTCGGATTTTATCACCGAAGTCTCCATGGACGAGACAGATTCGGCCCAGACTCCGGTCGAGTTGCTCTTCATCCTCGCGATGATCGCGCGGGAGAAGATCCCGGTCGCCACCCTGGCCCCGAAATTCACGGGCCGGTTTAACAAGGGGGTGGAGTATGTGGGTGATCCGGACCGGTTTGAAAAAGAGTTCGACGCGGATCTTGCGGTGATCCGGTTCGCCGTCCGGGAATTCGGACTGCCGTCCGGTTTGAAGTTGAGCGTGCATTCCGGCAGCGATAAGTTCGCGATTTACGGTCCCATCCGCAAGGCGTTGAAGAAACACGACGCAGGCGTCCACATCAAGACGGCGGGTACGACCTGGCTCGAGGAACTGATCGGCCTGGCCGAGGCGGGACGGGACGGTCTTTCCCTCGCCAGGGAAATTTATACCTCCGCGTTTCACCGGTTCGAAGAACTCGCCAAACCCTATGCCACGGTGATCGACATCGATTCCTCCCGCCTGCCCGATCCGTCTGACCTGGAAGCCTGGGACGGGAAACGGTTCGCCGCGACGCTCCGCCACGATCCCTCCAATCCGCACTACAATCCCCATTTCCGGCAATTGTTGCACGTCGGATTCAAGGTGGCCGCGGAGATGAACGGACGCTACCTCCAGGCGCTCCGGGATCATGAGACTGTGATCGCTCGGAATGTCACCGGGAATATTTATGAGAGGCATATGAAAAGGTTGTTCCTATAAATGGGGATGGGAAAGAGGCGATGGGCGGGAAACTTGTAATTTGTAATTTGAAACTTGTGACTCGGAACATGGAATCCGAATCTTTCAACGCTGTCATGAAAAACCAATAAATACAGTTATCTTGAAAGGACAACAATGAGTTATGTTGATGAATTGTTCGGGCTGAAAGGGAAGACGGCGGCGGTGATCGGGGGCGGGGGCGTGCTGGCCGGTGCGATGGCCGAAGGGCTCGCAGGCGCCGGCGCGGATGTGGCCATCCTCGATCTGAATCCGGAGAATGCGGAAAAGCGGGCCGCTTCCATCGCGAAGCGGGGAGTCCGCTCGCTTGCCCTGAAGGTCGATGTCACCCAAAAAACCGATATTCAGGCCGCGTGCGACCGGTTGGTTTCCGAATGGGGAAAGGTCGATATCTTGATCAATGCGCCGGGCATCAATTCGGGCACGCCCTTTTTCGAGATTACGGAAGACGAATGGGAGAAAATCCTACAGGTTAATCTGCGCGGCGTGTTCTGGGCCTCGCAGATCTTCGGCAAACAGATGGTCGCCCGGAAATCCGGTTCGATCATCAACATCTCTTCCGCCTCTTCGGGACCCCCCATTTCAAAAGTCTTCACCTATGCCGTCTCCAAGGCCGGGGTGAACAACCTGACGCAGAATCTGGCGCGGGAATGGGCCACTCAGGGCGTCCGCGTCAACGCCATAGCGCCCGGTTTCTTCCCCGCGGAACAGAACAGGAAACTGCTGACGGAAGAACGGATCGCGGATATCTTCCGCCATACGCCCATGAACCGTTTCGGGGAGGCGGATGAGCTGGTCGGCGCCGTACTCTGGCTTTCCTCGCCGCGGGCCTCCGGTTTCGTCACCGGATCGATCATCTGGGTCGACGGCGGGTTTCACGCGATGACGATTTAAAAAAAGAAAACCTATTGAGGAGGTACTCCGAGATGACACAGTATGATTTCGGGCTGATCGGCCTGGCGGTGATGGGCGAGAATCTCGTCCTCAACATCGAACGCAACGGCTATTCGGTCGCCGTTTACAACCGGACGACCGAGAAGGTGGACGCCTTCGTCGCCGGAAGGGCCAAGGGGAAAAATATCAAGGGCTGCCATACCGTCGAGGAACTGGTGGCGAGTCTGAAACGTCCCCGGAAAATCATGATTCTGGTCAAGGCGGGCAAGGCGGTGGATGCGGTGATCGAGCAGCTCATCCCGCACATGGAGGAGGGCGATATCCTCATCGACGGCGGGAACAGCCATTTCCCGGACACCATACGCCGGACGGCGCTGGTCGAATCCCATAAACTGCTCTATATCGGCACGGGTGTCTCCGGAGGCGAGGAAGGCGCGCTCATGGGGCCCTCCCTGATGCCGGGCGGATCGCCGGCGGCCTGGACGCACGTGAAGGATCTTTTCCAGAAAATCGCGGCCAAGACAGATCAGGGCGAACCCTGCTGCGACTGGGTCGGGGAGAACGGCGCGGGCCATTTCGTGAAGATGATCCACAACGGAATCGAGTACGGCGATATGCAGATGATTTCCGAGACCTATCAGATGATGAAGTTCGGCCTCGGCCTGTCCAATCCGGAGATGCACGAAGTGTTCGCGAAATGGAACAAAGGAAAACTCGACAGCTATCTGATCGAGATCACACGCGACATCCTCGGATACCGGGATGAGGAGGGGAATGAAACGGTCGATCTCATCCTCGATACCGCGGGCCAGAAGGGAACGGGCAAATGGACCGCGATCGAGGCGCTGAATCAGGGACAGCCGCTGACACTGATCGGCGAGGCCGTGTTCGCGCGATGCCTCTCCGCGCTGAAGGAGGAACGCGTCGCCGCTTCCCGACAGCTGCCCGGTCCGGACGCCCGGTTCCAGGGCGAAAAGGCCGGGATGGTCGCCGACCTCGAACAGGCGCTCTACGCATCCAAGATTGTGAGCTACGCCCAGGGTTATCAGCTCATGCGTGCCGCAGCCGGGGAATACGGCTGGCATTTGAATTACGGAGGGATCGCCCTGATGTGGCGCGGCGGGTGCATCATCCGTTCCGTGTTCCTCGGCAAGATCAAGGAGGCGTTCGACCGCAATCCCGATTTGACGAATCTGCTCCTCGATCCCTTCTTCAAGGATGAGGTCATCAAGGCCTTGCCCGCGTGGAGAAGGGTTGTCCGGACTGCGGTGGAACTGGGAATCCCCGTTCCCGCGATCGGTTCCGCGCTGGCCTATTACGACGGATACCGGTCCGAAAGGCTTCCCGCCAACCTGCTCCAGGCGCAGCGGGATTATTTCGGTGCGCACACGTATGAACGGGTGGACAAGCCCCGCGGTGAATTCTTCCACACCAACTGGACCGGACGCGGCGGTACGACGTCCGCCTCCACATATACGGTGTAGCCGTTCCGGACGGGTTTGAAGAAAAGAGGTTCGGGACGATCGGTCCGGTGTAAGGAAGGATAGCCGGACTCCCAACTCCGCAGGCTTAACTCGAAACTCGTAACTCTGGAAAAGCCATGGTCTTCGGGAAAGGTTCCACAGACGGATTTCTTTCGGAAACGGAAATCCGGCGACTCTGCGCCGACGCGCTGGAAACCCTGAATCCGGACGGGAAGAAGATCCTGTGCATCATCCCGGATCACACGCGTTCCGCGCCGATCGACGTCCTGTTCCGCACGGTCTACGGTCTCCTGGCCGACCGCGTCCAACGTCTCGATTTCCTCGTCGCGCTCGGCACGCATCCGCCCATGACGGACGCCATGATCGACGCGCGGGTCGGGATCACGTCCGAGGAACGGAGATCCCGATATCCCCGGGCCCGGTTCTTCAATCACCGCTGGGACGATCCGGATCAGCTCGCGCATATCGGGACGCTGTCCGAAGACGATACGGCCGGGATCTCCGGCGGACTCCTGCGCGAATCCGTCCGGATTACGGTCAACAAAATGGTCCTCGGGTACGACCGGGTGCTGATCATCGGACCCGTGTTTCCCCACGAGGTGGTCGGTTTTTCCGGGGGCAACAAGTATCTGTTTCCCGGGGTCGCGGGCGCGGAGATCATCGACATGTTCCACTGGCTCGGCGCGCTGATCACGAGTTACGCCATTATCGGCCGCGCCGACACCCCGGTGAGGGAGGTCGTGGAACGCGCGGCGCGGTTCCTGCCGGTCGAACCCGACTGTCTTGCGCTGGTGGTCAAGGGCACGGGTCTGGCCGGACTCTACGCCGGAAATTCCCGCGAAGCGTGGAAGTCGGCCGCCGCGCTGTCCGGGAAACTCCACATTGTATACAAGGACAAGCCGTTTCACCGGGTTCTCTCTTGCGCGCCCGAGATGTACGACGACCTGTGGACCGGCGCGAAGTGCATGTACAAACTCGAACCCGTCGTGGCGGACGGCGGCGAACTCATCATCTATGCGCCGCATATTTCCGAAGTGTCCGTCACCCACGGCGAGAAAATCCGGAAGATCGGGTATCACGTCCGTGATTTTTTCCTCAAACAGTGGGACAAATACCGGGAGATCCCCGGCGGAGTGAGGGCGCATTCCACCCATGTTAAGGGGCTGGGCACGTATGAAAACGGAATCGAGAACCCGCGCATCCGGGTGACGCTGGCGACGTCCATCCCCAGATCCGTCTGCGAGGCGATCAATCTCGGCTATTGCGATCCAGCCTCGATCCATCCCGGGGAGTGGATGGACCGGGAGGGGGAAGGGATACTCTATGTTCCCAAGGCGGGAGAGATGCTGTACCGGATTCAAAAATGAGTTTCGAGTGCAGAGTTGCGCGTTTCGGGTTGATTGACGAATGATGAATCAGGATGTGCGATGTGCGAAGGCGGGGGAGGACATTGAACATTGAACATTGATCATTGAACAGGTAACATGAACTTATTACTCGAAGATCGAAACACTAAACTCTAAACTCGTAACTCGTAATTCGTAACTCCAATCCCTCAACGCTTCACCATGAACCAAGGAGCGGGAATATGGCGCTGAAATTGCGATCCAAGGAAGAATGCCTGTTCGATCAGGTTTCACTCGGCGAGATCATGCTCCGGTTCGATCCGGGCGAGGGGCGGATCCATACCGCCCGCCGGTTCAGCGTGTCCGAGGGAGGCGGCGAATACAATGTGGCGCGCGCACTCCGCCGCGGTTTCGGACTCCGGACGGCCGTCATCTCGGCGATTGCAAGGAATCCGCTGGGAGAACTCCTCGAGGGATTCGTCCTCGAGGGCGGGGTCGATACCCGATACATCCGGTGGATGGAATACGACGGGATCGGCCGGACGGTCCGCAACGGCCTGAATTTCACCGAACGCGGATTCGGTATCCGGGGCGCGTTGAGCTGCGTCGACCGCGGCCACTCGGCGGCGAGCCGGCTCCGCGCGGACGATTTCGACTGGGAGGAGATTTTCGGGAAGGCCGGCGTGCGCTGGTTCCATACCGGCGGCATCTTCGCGGCGCTTTCCGAGACCACGCCCGATGTCGTGATCGCAGCCATGAAGGCGGCGCGTAAACACGGGACGGTCATCAGCTATGACCTGAATTACCGGCCGTCCCTCTGGAAGGCCGTCGGCGGATCCTCGAAGGCTCAGGATGTGAACCGGGAAATCGCCCGGTACGTGGACGTGATGATCGGCAACGAGGAAGATTTCACCGCGTGCCTCGGATTCGAAGTCGAGGGCGTGGACAAGAACCTGACCCGGCTCGAGTCCGCCAGTTTCCGGAAGATGATCCAAAAGGCGGCGGCCGCGTATCCCAATTTCAAAGCGGTCGCGACTACCCTGCGCGGGGTGATCACGGCGACCCGGAACGACTGGGGCGCGATCTGCTGGACGGACGGCAAATTTTACGAGGCGACGCACCGGCCCGGGCTCGAAATCCTCGACCGGGTCGGCGGCGGCGATGGATTCGCGTCCGGATTCATTTACGGCATGATGGAGACCGGCGATCCCAAACAGGCGGTCGAACTGGGCGCGGCGCACGGGGCGCTGGCCATGACCACGCCGGGGGATACGAGCATGGCCCGGCTGTCTGAGATCCGGAAAGTCGCGGCCGGCGGCGGCGCTCGCGTCGTGAGATGACGGGAGGGAAGGCGGACCGTTCCGCCCATCAAACCGTTTGCGACCGATTGTAATCCAGGAAGAAAGGAAGGACATCATGATCCAGTTGAAGGACAATTTCAAGTATGCCATGCTCGTGCCGACGAGCATGGGCGTTCGCCTCACTCCGGTCGAAGGCCAGCCCGTGCACGCGAGCGAGACATTCACATTGAAGGTCACGAGCGCAGAAACCAATGTGGCGAGCGTATCCTCCTATCTCGGCCTTCCCGTCAAGGTTTTGACGACCTTCGTCAAGGGCAGCCCGATCGCCCGGATCATCCGGGACAACCTCGCGGGCCGGCACATGGATGTCGAAGGCAAGGATGTCGGGCAGGGCGGTCCCTGGGGGTATCGTCATCAGTTCAACATCGCGGACAGCGGCACGGGCTCGCGCGGGCCGCGCGTGCACAACGACCGCGCCGGCGAAGTCGGGCGTACCCTGAACGCGAAGGATTTCGATCTCGAACGGATCTTCGGAAGCGAAGGGGTGCAGATCGTCCACCTGTCCGGACTGATCGCGGCCCTGTCGCCGGAAACCGGGGCCTTCTGCCTCGAGATCGCGCGGGCGGCCCGGAAACACGGCACCCGGATTTCCTTCGATCTCAATTACCGCGCCTCGTTCTGGAAGAATCGCGAGAAGGAACTCCACGCGATCTTCTCCGAAATCGCGGGCGTTTCAGACATCCTCGTGGGCAACGAGGAAGATTTTCAGCTCAGCCTGGGCATCGCGGGTCCTGAAGCCGGCGGAAAGGGGCTCGCCGCGAAGATCGAGAGTTTCAAGGGCATGATCGACCAGGCGAAGAAGGCGTATCCGGGCACCTCGGTGTTCGCCACCACGCTCCGTGAGGTGATCAGTACGAACCGCCATCTCTGGGGCGCCATCCTGTCCGAAAGCGGAAACTGGCATGTTGTCCTGCCCCGGGAAATCACCGTATTCGACCGGATCGGAGGGGGCGACGGGTTCGTCGGCGGCCTGCTCTACGCGATCCTGAGAGGCTGGACGCCGGAGAAATGGGTGCAGTTCGGATGGGCCAACGGCGCGCTGGTCACCACGCTGACGACCGATTATTCGCAGCCCGCCGATGAAGAGCAGATCTGGAGCATCTGGGAGGGGAATGCCCGGGTGAGAAGGTAAAAAAGTGAAAAGTAAAAAGTTGAAAGTCAAAAGTCAAAAGTTGAAAGTTGAAAGTTAATTGTGTGTCGTCTCGGGAGGTTTTTTTATGCCGGCGGTTGAAATCTGTCCCAATGTCTACTGGATTGGCGTGAACGATCGGACCACGGATTTGTTCGAAGGAATCTGGCCGATCTCCCATGAAGGCGTATCCTACAACGCCTATCTGATCGACGATGAAAAGAAGGCGATCCTCGATCTGGCGAAGGCGTTCAAGACGGATGAATTCTTCGAGGCGATCGGTGAGATTGCGGACATCGGTTCGCTGGATTATGTGGTGATCCATCATCTCGAGCCGGACCATTCCGGCGTGCTCTCCACGCTGATCCGGATCGCCCCGAAAATCACCCTGCTCTGTTCCGAAAAATGTAAGGAGATGCTGGCGTCCTTTTACGGGATCACCGAGAATGTCCGGGCCGTCAAAGACGGGGAGACGATTTCACTCGGCAAACACACGCTCCAATTCTTCATGACGCCGCACGTCCACTGGCCCGAGACCATGATGACGTACGAGTCGGAGAATCAGATCCTGTTTTCCTGCGACGCGTTCGGCGGCTACGGCGCGCTGCGCGGGACGATTTTCGACGACCAGTGTACGGACCATTCCTTTTATGAAACGGAAGCGCTCCGTTATTACGTCAACATCGTGGCCAAATTCAGCGGACCCGTGCTCCGGGCCATCGAGAAACTGTCCGGCCTCGACGTCCGGATCATCGCACCCTCCCACGGCCTGATCTGGCGTAAAGATCCCGGCCGGATCGTCCATCTCTACAAGACCTGGGCCGGGTATGCCGGGAATCCTGGAGAGCCCGGGATTACGCTGATGTACGCTTCCATGTACGGGAATACCGAGAAGATGATGAACGCGGTGGCCCAGGGGATCTCCGGGACGGGTGCGGAGATCGAGATTTTCGACGTGGCGCGCACGCACGTGAGTTATATTCTGCCGTCGCTCTGGACGAAATCCGGGGTGGTGATCGGCGCGCCGACCTACGAGGGCAGCCTGTTTCCGTTGATGATCGATGTGCTCAACATGGTTGCGGTGAAACACATTCGCAAGAAGAGGGCCGCCGTATTCGGGAGTTACGGATGGAGCGGCGGCGCGCAGCGCGGCCTCGAGAAACGGTTCGAATCCCTTCAATGGGAACTGATGGACCAGTTTGAGTTTTGCGGCGCCCCGACCGCCGGGGATATCCGGCAGGGGGTCGAATTCGGCAGGAAGTTCGGAGAGATCATTTCCGGAGGGTCCGCAAGAGAGGATGCGTAGGACCGGTTTTCGTCCGCATCCGCGTCTCCGGAGATTCCCCGGAATGGGTTGAAAATCCAGGGCCGCCCTGTCCGGGGCGGCCTTTCTATTTCCAGGCGGTCGTCCTCTCTGTACACTGCGCCGTACCTTGGGATTGTTGCCCTCCTCAGTTGCCATCCTGCCCCTTTGAGGTGCGTCGCTGTTGCCATCCCAAAAAGTTCCAGGATATTTTTCATTGCGGATCATCAAATGATTTCATATGTTGTCGAAAAATCGAATGGTCTATTCGAGAAATCAACAAAACATGGTGCCGAGAAAACTGGATATCAGGCGAATCCAAGAATTGTTGTCTGTTTTTCCCGTAGTCACGATTCTGGGTTCAAGGCAATGCGGAAAGACGACGCTGGCAAGACAGTTGAAGGTCGACCACTATTTTGACCTTGAGAACCCCCGCGATCTTGCCCGGCTCGAACAACCCCAGCTTGTTTTCGAATCCTTGAGCGGCCTGATCGTGGTCGATGAAATTCAGCGGCTTCCCGGGCTTTTTCCCCTCCTCAGATATCAGGTCGATACCGGACAAGACCGGAAATTTCTGATTCTGGGCAGCGCCTCGAAAGCCTTAAGCAGGCAATCGTCCGAATCACTGGCCGGACGCATCGGGTACCATTACCTGGGCGGATTCACGCCTTTCGATGTCGGATTCGAGAATCTTTCAAGACTCTGGCTGCGCGGGGCATATCCGAAATCGTTCCTGGCGGAATCGGATCGTCTCATCCGGTTGTGGCGCAGCAATTTCATCAAGACCTTTTTGGAAAGGGACATCCCCCAGCTCGGCATACAGATCCCGGAACAGACGCTACGCAGATTCTGGACCATGCTGAGCCACTACCACGGCCAGATCGTCAATTATTCGGAAATCGGCAGGTCGTTCGGCATGACGGACAACTCGATTCGCAAGTATATCGATATTTTATCCGGCACCTTCGTCGTCCGGGTTCTGCAGCCCTGGCATGTAAACATCGGAAAAAGGCTGGTCAAACGACCCAAGGTCTATTTCAAGGATTCCGGCCTCTTTCACACATTCGCTTCCATCCAGACCGGGGATGATTTGCTGTCGCATCCGAAGCTGGGTGCGTCCTGGGAGGGATTCGCCCTCGAAACCGTCGGCCGGCTGATCGAGCCTGAAGTCATGGAACATTATTTCTGGAGCACACACAGGGGAGCCGAAGTCGATTTCTTCTGGCAATGGGCGGGGAAAAACTGGGCTGTCGAATTCAAGTACATGGACGCGCCGAGGATGACGAAGTCCATACATTCGGCTCTGGAGGATCTGACGCTCGAACATTTGTGGGTTGTGTATCCCGGGAATGAAAAATACGCATTAGATCGCAGGGTAACCGCCCTGCCTTTGAATCGTGTTTCCATGGAAGAATTTTTAAGATAAAGCGATATGATTATTGAAGATGTACCCGATGTTTCCGGGTTTCTCAAGACTGGGAAATTCCAGGACGGTCATCAGAGGTCGGAGTGCGGAGATTGTTTCC
>Ga0209614_1000122_pt1 | contig 69453 bp, 71 predicted proteins | sample BlaSprsedimmetaG_FD_185484 | JGI IMG/M metagenome (GOLD analysis project Ga0209614, IMG submission 185484) | Hot spring sediment bacterial and archeal communities from California, USA to study Microbial Dark Matter (Phase II) - Blank Spring... ... | reverse complement strand
CGCCCATGGGTTCTTCTGCGAACACCTTGAGCATCTCGCGCATCACGTCGAGATCGGCATCCTCAAGCGTCTTGCGCAGCCAGGTCAGTCGGTCCATGTTGTCCTCGGTCGCTGTCTCCTCCTCGGTTCCGGGCTTCGAACACCCTCGAGGATGGAGCAGTGGCCGCCTCATGTCAGGCGGCCGGACCTTCGTACACCACTTCCGGGGACGTTAACCTGGCGGGTTGCTCGCGTCATCGGTCTACGGACCCTTGCTGCTCTCGGGCCCGACCGGTCTGAGCGCTGAGACGCGGGCGGAGATCTCGCGGATCCTGAGACCGGCGGTCTACTACGACAACAGCCCGCTGACCATCTACATCCTCGGTGGCACGGTCGCGGTGCCCTCCGCGGTGGAGGCACAGCTCCGAGCCATCCCCGAGGTGGCGGCGAGCATCAAAGAGGACAACCTCGAGATCGTCCGGCTGAACGGTGCCAACCGCTACGAGACTGCGGCGATGATCGCCGAGACCGTCGATGCCGTTGCGGGGATCATCAACACCGCGTACATCGTGGGCGGCACGGCGTGGCGGTGGGCGCGCCCTCCGTGTATATGGGATCGCCGGTGCTGCTCACGGCTTCGGGGTCGCTGTCCCCGGAGGCCGCGCAGGCGATCGATGATCTCGGCATAACCTCGGTGTACGTGGTAGGCGGGGAGGCCGTGGTCTCATCGGGCGTGGAGGACGATTTTGCGGATATGCTTGGCGCGGCGAACGTCGACCGGCTGTCGGGCGGTTCGCGCTACGAGACCGCCTGGGCGGTGGCGGAGCACGGGGTAGGCCTCGGCTGTATGCCGACTGCATGATACTGGTGAGCGGTCTCAACTGGCCGGACGCGCTGGTTGCCGCTCCGATGGTGTACCAGTACGGTGCGGAGAACGGAGTGTACGGCCCGATCATGCTCACCAGCCCCACATCGCTGTCCGGGGAAGTCAAGGCGTTCGTGGAAGACCACGGGCAGCCTGACTCACTGTGCTACGTCGTGGGCGGCACGAGCGCGGTGAGCGACACCGTTCTGAACCAGTTCAACGCGTTGCGCGCTACCGTGGCGGACTGATCGTCCGCTGTCCGGAAGAACAGCAACACGAAGAGGGCCGGGATTTCCCGGCCCTCTTCGTGTGTGCTGGAATCTGAGTGCGACACCGTCAGATTTTGTGTGACGGGTATTGCATTCGCACGTCCTCTCGGCCTAGAATCACGTTGTTTGGCACTCGGAGGGCGCGAGTGCCAAACAACCACAAGGGGACGCAGGGTGATTTCCGCACGTGGTGCGGTGTCCAGTGTGTTCGTTCCGATCGAAGAAACAGGAGGGTAGAGCATGAACCTGAAGCCGCTGTTCGACAACGTCGTCGTCAAGCCGGCCAAGGCCGAGGAGCAGACCAAGAGCGGTCTCGTGATCCCGGACTCAGCCAAAGAGAAGCCTCAGAAGGGCGAGATCGTCGCGGTAGGCGACGGCCGCTGGGACGACGAGGGTGAGAAGCGTGTGCCGATGGACGTGAAGGTCGGCGACGTCGTCATCTACAAGGAGTGGGGCAAGACCTCGATCAAGATCGAGGGCGAGGAGTTCTTCATCATGTCCCAGAACGACATCCTGGCCGTAGCGAACGGCTAGCGTCCGTCCTGTTCCACCGACCCTGACAGAAGGAGGGGATCAGCCACATGGCTAAAGATATCCGATTCGATGAAGAGGCCCGGCGCGGCCTTGAGTCCGGCGTCAACAAGCTGGCCAACGCGGTTAAGGTGACGCTTGGCCCACGCGGCCGCTATGTCGTGCTCGAGAAGAAGTTCGGCGCCCCCACGATCACCAACGACGGTGTCACCATCGCCAAGGAGATCGAGCTTGAGGATCCGATCGAGAACATGGGCGCCCAGCTGGTGAAGGAAGTCGCCACCAAGACCAACGATATCGCCGGTGACGGCACCACCACCGCGACGCTGCTCGCCCAGGTCATCGTGCGCGAGGGTCTGCGCAACGTCGCGGCAGGCGCGAACCCGCTCGCCGTGAAGCGCGGCATCGAGAAGGCGGTGGACACGGTCGTTGAGACCATCAAGGGCCACGCCAAGGAGATCGAGGACCGCGACGAGATCGCGCATGTCGGCTCGATCTCGGCGGCCGACGAGAAGATCGGCGACAAGATCGCCGAGGCGATGGAGGTCGTGGGCAAGGACGGGGTCATCACCGTCGAGGAGTCGCAGACCTTCGGCATCGACATCGACACCGTCGAGGGCATGCAGTTCGACAAGGGCTACGTCTCGCCGTACATGATCACCGACTCCGATCGCATGGAGGCCGTGATCGACGACCCGCTCATCCTCATCGCCAACAGCAAGATCGGCAACATCCAGGACCTGCTGCCCGTGCTCGAAAAGGTCATGCAGGCCGGCAAGCAGCTCCTCATCATCTCCGAGGACGTGGAGGGCGAGGCGCTCGCCACGCTCATCGTCAACAAGCTGCGCGGCACGTTCACCTCGGTGGCCGTCAAGGCGCCGGGCTTCGGTGACCGCCGCAAGCGGATGCTCGAGGACATCGCCATCGTCACCGGTGCCCAGGTCGTCAGCGAAGAGCTCGGCCACAAGCTGGAGAACGTGACGCTCGACATGCTCGGTCGCGCCGAGAAGGTCAAGGTCACCAAGGACGACACCACGATCATCGGCGGCAAGGGTTCCGAGGACCAGATCAAGGCCCGCATCAACCAGATCAAGGCCGAGATCGAGAACTCCGACTCCGACTTCGACCGCGAGAAGCTCCAGGAGCGCCTGGCCAAGCTCTCCGGCGGTGTGGCCATCATCAAGGTGGGCGCGGCGACCGAGGTGGAGCTCAAGGAGAAGAAGCACCGCATCGAGGATGCGCTCCAGGCGACCCGCGCGGCCGTTGAAGAGGGCATCGTGGCGGGCGGTGGCGTGGCGCTGACCGACGCGACTCCGGCGCTCGAGGCCCTCGAGCTTGCGGGCGATGAGCAGATCGGCGTCAACATCATCAAGAAGGCGCTGGACGAGCCGCTGAAGCAGATCGCGGCCAACGCTGGTTATGAGGGCTCCGTCGTGGTCGAGAAGGTCAAGGCACTGGATGCCGGCCAGGGCCTGAACGCCGCTACCGGCGAGTACGGCGACCTGCTCAAGATGGGCGTCATCGACCCGGTCAAGGTCACGCGCAGCGCGCTGCAGAACGCGGCGTCGATCGCGGCCCTCATTCTCATCACCGAGACCACCGTGAGCGACATCCCGGCCAAGGACGACGCTGCTGCCGCAGCGGCCATGGCTGGTGGTATGGGCGGCGGAATGGGCATGATGTAGCAGCACTCCAGCCGCATCGCGTGGAAGCGGGGCCCCGGACCACGGTCCGGGGCCCCGCTCCGTTACAATGACGGCACGCTCACGAAGGGAGACCGCGATGACCCAGAACGTACACTTCCTCGCGGAGTGGAACCGCCTCAAGAACGAGCACACCCACGACCGCGACAGCGCGAACAACTACGGCTGCTTCAACGTGGAGGCATGCCGCAACTGCAACTACATCTACAACGCCCGAGGCTGCATCGGCTGCCACAACTGCGACAGCGTGATCGAGTGCGTGCAGTGCGTCGACTGTCGTGACTGCGCCTACTGCGTGGGTCTGAACGGCGCGCACTTCCACATCCTCAACAATGAGTACACGGAAGAGGAGTACTACGCGAAGCTCAAGGCGTTCGGCATCGACTGGACCGTTGAGGCGTTCGATCCTCTCGATCCGTACGGGTCGCTCGGCTAGGCGCTGAGGCTGGAGACCCCGGCGATCGCGAACCGGAGTCCGAGATACACCAGGAACGCCGCGCAGGCCCCAAGCAGGACTCTGTAGGCGCGGTCGGGCAGGATGCGCCGCCCTCGCGCGGTCGCCGCGATCACCAGGCCGTACCACGCCACGTCGGCCATCTGGTGGCCGATGAAGAACGCGGCCACGCCGACGGCTCCGATCGCAAGACCGTCCGATGCGAGCTTCACGCCCACTGTCGCCCACCAGAGCGTCCAGTACGGATTCGAGAGACTCACGGTGACGCCCTGGATGACCGGCCCGAGCTTCGGCTCCGGGGTCACGGCGCCGGGGACGGGTACCGTGGCGCCGGAGAGCGTGTCACGTGCGAGCCCGAAGGCCAGCCACAGCAGGATCGCGCCTCCGACGATGCCGAGAACGCTGTTCACCACGGGTGCGGCGAGCAGGCGCTGGAGTCCGAAGGCGAAGCCCACGAGCAGGGCGCCCTCGAGCAGGGCGTGCCCCACGAGCATCAGGGCCGCCGACGCGGGGCCGCGGGTGAGCGTGCGGGATATCGTGACCGTGAGGAACGGTCCCGGCACCATCGCGCCCGACAGCCCCACGAGGAACGCGGCTCCTCCCAGAGCGAGCGCCTCGGTCATGCCGGCGCTCATAGGTCTCCTTCAGGTGCTGAGGAGTGTGGGGGCTCGATGCGTGGAGTGGGTGCCATGATGCTATAGTAGCGCAGCGCCGGGCAGGTCCGGCTGCGTAAGGAAGCACGGTGCGAAAGGGGTAGGTGTGTCGCTCTCCATCGGGATAGTGGGGTTGCCCAACGTCGGCAAATCCACGCTCTTCACGGCCTTGACGCGGCGGCAGGTCGACGCGGCCAACTACCCGTTCGCCACGATCGAGCCCAATGTGGGCCTGGTACCCGTGCCTGATCCCCGGCTGGACCGTCTCGCCGAGCTGGTCAAGCCGCAGCGGGTCGTGCCGGCAACGGTCGAGTTCGTCGACATCGCCGGGCTCGTGAAAGGTGCGAGCGAAGGCGAGGGCCTTGGCAACCAGTTCCTGGCCAACATCCGGGAGTGCGACGCCATCGCGGAGGTCGTGCGCTACTTCTCCGACCCCGGTGTGATCCACGTGGACGGCCGTGTCGATCCGGCATCTGACGTGGAGACGATCAAGACCGAACTGATCCTTGCGGATCTGGCCACCATGGAGCGTGCGGTGCCGCGGCTCGAGAAGGAAGCGAAGCGCGATGCAGCGCTCGGCCCCAAGCTCGCCGTGGCCCGACGTCTCGAGGAGTGGATGGGGCAGTGTCATCGTGCCCGTACCATGGCGATGTCCGACGATGAGCGGACCCTCATCCGTGACCTGCACCTGCTCACGATGAAGCCGATGCTGTACGTGGCGAACGTCGATGAGAGCGAGATCGGCGCGCCGCTCACGGAGATCGACGGTATCGCACCCGTGCCGATCTGCGCCAAGATCGAGTCGGAGATGGCCGAGCTCGATCCCGGCGAACTTGCCGAGTACCTGGAGATGGAGGGTCTGGCGGAGCCGGGGCTGAACGCGCTCGTGCGTGAAGCGTACCGGCTGCTCGGCCTCCAGTCGTTCTTCACCGCGGGTGAGCAGGAAGCACGCGCCTGGACGGTGAGGGTGGGCGCGAAGGCGCCGGAGGCCGCAGGGGTCATACACACCGACTTCGAGAAGGGCTTCATCAAGGCCGAGGTCATCGCCTACGCTGACTACGACGAGCTTGGAAGCGAGACCGCCGCCAAGGCAGCCGGAAAGCTGCGGATCGAGGGCAAGGACTACGTGCTGGCCGACGGTGACGTGGTGCACTTCCGCTTCAACGTGTGAGACAGGGCGTCAGCGGAGCGCTTTGTCCAGCATCCAGTCGTGGAGGTAGGGGAGTACCGTCAATCCTCCCACCATCGTGAACGACTCGATGCGCGTCTCGTGGTTCTCGATATACAGGCGCGTGTGGTTGCTGAGCGTGCGCGGCTGGACCAGCAGTATCGGTGAGACCGACTTGGCCCCCCGCACCCCTGCGGTCAGACAGTCCGGATATGCCTCGCCGTTGGCCACGTAGTGGACAGTCGGGTCGGTGAAGAGCGTCTGCACGATGGCGGTGTTGGTGGCGTAGCGGTCCGGACCCGCCAGCCTGGTGGCGGTGGGGAGCGTGCTCTCCAATGCCGGTGTGATAACGCTCGTGCCGCCGATGACCAGCGTCGATCGCCATGTGTCCGCGTGTGCTGCGGCGAACGCCGCGGTAGGGGCGCTCATGTCGTCGGGTCGTACGAGCAGGACGGGTATCTCGTTCGCGCCTGCGTACGAGGAGATGCTCACGGCGTCTGCGGGACCCGAGCCCGTGACCACGCAGACGTGCCCGCTCTCAGGCACGCCCACCCTGTCCGCGATGAGAGCGGCGGTCTCGTACCGGTTGGCGCCCTGGATCCGCTCGGTGGCCGACTCCTCGATGCTGGCCGCTCGCGCCGCCGCTGCCGCGACCTCCGGCGACACCGCATCGGTCCCGCCGAGCACGATCAGACGCTCCGGCATGAGCCGGGCAAGCTCCGCGGCTGTCTCGTCTGGCAGCGAATCGCGGCCGGTGAGCAGGAGCGGGGCGTCGAGGGCGTGGGACAGCGGGGCGCTGGCCAGCGCGTCAGGCCAGTTCTCCCCGGTCGCAAGCAGCACGGTGCCGGCACCGTCGGGCCAGCCGTCGAGCGAGAGTCCCGCAGCGGTGCCGTAGCGCCGATTCCCCGCGACGCGCGGCCAGATCGGCCGGTACGGATCGCTGGCGAAGTACCCGTCCACGCCGTCGGCGATGGCGCGCGCGATCGTCGCCTGTCCGCTCGCCGACGTGATGTACGCGCGGTCCGAGGCGTTGGAGAGGAAGCCGCATTCGGCAAGGATCGCGGGCATGTGCGACCACCGGATCACGTAGAAGCCGGTCGTCTTGGCGCCGCGATCCCTGAGCGGGGTGGCGTCGACGACCTCACGGTGCACGAACGTTGCGAGCGTCGCTCCCAGCCGGTCTTCAGCGGCCGAGTAGGTCTCGTAGCCCTGCGCCGCGCTCGTGATGCTCGCGTTGTTGTGTATAGAGATGAAGATGTCGGCGCCGGCGGCGTTCGCGCGGTCGCAGCGGGCCTGCAGGTCGTCGCGTGGAACGCCATCGCTGTACCGGGTGGTGCCGTCGGCGAACCAGTCCCAGGTGTCCGTCTCGGAGTCGTACCGCCAGGTGGCCCGGTCGGTGGGTCCCACGGTCACGTCGCTCGTACGGGACATCGTGACCGTGTGGCCGCGCGCGACGAGTTCCGAGCGCAGCCTGAGCGCAATCTGCAGGTTGACGGTCTTCTCGGCGATGCCCGCGTAGACGGCGCCAGGGTATATGCCACCGTGACCGGGGTCGATGAAGACACGTGCGGCGTGTGCCGGGGAAGCCAGGGTGAGGGTGCTGGCCAAGGCGATCATGGCCAGCAGCATGCTGGCGCCGATCACGGGCCGGTGTCTACGGTACATTGCTGCGGTCGGCCTTTCGGGTCGTATGCCGGCGGACGATGCCGCCGCGGAACCACGAATTGCCGGTATTATAGCGCAGAGTGTTCAACAACATCGGTCGAACCCCTACAATACGTCTACCGGGGCGGTCGGCATCACAGCTATCTGACACACCGATAGGATCACAGTCTCCTTCAGACCAGGTGTCGCCCGTTTCGAACACGGGGCTGGACCCTGGTCTTTGCACATAGACGGACGGCGGTTCCGGGGACACCGGACAAGAGAGGCGGCGCACAGCATGGAGATCGAGATCGGGCGTGGCAAGACGGCACGGCAGGCGTACGGATTCGACGACATCGCGATCGTCCCAAGTCGCCGGACCCGTGACCCCCGGGATGTGAACATCGGCTGGGAGTTCACGTTCAAGGGCCGCGACTACATCTTCGAGCTTCCCGTGCTCGCGTCGGCCATGGACGGTGTCGTGGATCCCGCGTTCGCCATCACGCTCGGCAAGCTGGGCGGTCTTGCGGTGCTGAACCTCGAGGGCATCCAGACCCGGTACGCCGACCCGAGCCCCCATCTCGACGCGATCGCCTCGTTCTCGCGTGAGGAAGCCACCCGCCGGATGCAGGAGATCTATGCCGCCGAGGAAGTGAAGCCCGAGCTCGTGAAGCAGCGTGTCGCCGAGGTCAAGGCCGGAGGCGTGCTCGCTGCCGCTTCGCTCACACCGCAGAACGTGGAAAGGTTCATCGGTCCGGCGCTCGAGGGCGGACTCGATATCCTCATCATCCAGGGCACGGTGGTCTCAGCGGAGCATGTCTCAAGCTACGACAAGCCGCTCGACCTGAACGCCTTCATCGCGTCGCTCGACATCCCGGTGATCGTAGGCGGCTGCTGCAGCTACCAGGGTGCTCTGCATCTCATGCGCACCGGTGCGGTAGGCGTTCTCGTGGGCGTAGGCCCCGGTCACGCGTGCACTTCCCGCCGCGTGCTGGGTATCGGCGTGCCGCAGTGCACGGCGGTCGCTGATGCCGCGGCGGCCCGCATGCGGCATCTTGATGAGACCGGCGTGTACTGCCACGTCATCGCTGACGGCGGGATGCGTACGGGTGGCGACCTTGCCAAGGCCATCGCCTGCGGCGCCGACAGCGTGATGATCGGCTCGCCGCTGGCCGCCGCCACTGAGGCGCCGGGCCGCGGCTACCACTGGGGCATGGCGACCTTCCACCCCGACCTGCCCCGCGGCACGCGCGTCTTCGCGGGCCAGAAGGGTACGCTTGAGGAGATCCTCACCGGTCCGGCGCATGAGAACGACGGCACGCTCAACCTCTGCGGCGGGCTTCGCACCTCGATGGCGACCTGCGGATACGAGAACCTCAAGGCGTTCCAGAAGGCCGAGGTCATGGTGGCCCCGGCGCTGCAGACGGAGGGCAAGTTCCTCCAGCAGTCGCAGGGCGTCGGCATGGGTCGTTAGGTGATGGCGTGACCGACTACCACGACCAGCAGCCCACGGTCCTCGTTCTTGATTTCGGTGCGCAGTATGCGCAGCTCATCGCCCGGCGCGTGCGCGAGGCACGTGTCTACTCGGAGATCGTCCCGCACGATATCAGCCTCGAGGAAATCCAGCGCCGCCAGCCGGCGGCGTTGATCCTCTCCGGCGGCCCGGCGAGCGTCTATGCGCCTGACGCACCCAAGATGGATGCGCGCATCTACGAGTCGGGGATACCGATCCTCGGGTTCTGCTACGGCATGCAGCTCATGGCGCTCGACCTCGGTGGCCAGGTACCGCATACCGACATCGGCGAGTACGGGTTCGCGGAACTGGTCGTCATGGAGCCGGAGTGCCGGTTGCTTGATGGCGTGCCGGAGAGCTCGCAGTGCTGGATGAGTCACCGCGACAGCGTCGGTTCGCCGCCGGACGGCTTCCTCGTGACGGCCCGCACGATGGTCACGCCCGTCGCCGCGATGGAGGACCCCGAGAGGAAGCTCTACGCCACGCAGTTCCATCCCGAGGTCGCCCACACCGCCTTCGGACAGCAGATCATCAGGACCTTCCTGCACGACATCGCCGGGATACCGCCGGTATGGACGATGCTCAACATCATCGATGAGACGGTCGGGCGTGTGCGGGAGCAAGTGGGGGATGGCCGCGTCATCTGCGCACTGTCCGGCGGTGTCGACTCAAGCGTGGTGGCAGCCCTGCTGCATCGAGCCATCGGTGACCAGCTCACCTGTGTGTTCGTAGACCATGGTTTGCTGCGTCTGGACGAGGCAGACCAGGTGGTGCGCACGTTCCGTGACCAGTTCCAGATCGATCTCGTGCATGTGGAGGCCGAGGAGCGCTACCTGTCGCTCCTTGAAGGTGTGACCGATCCCGAGCAGAAGCGGAGCATCATCGGCGAGGAGTTCTGGAAGGTCTTCTTCGAGGAAGCCACGAAGCTCGAGGGTGTCGCGTGGCTTGCGCAGGGAACGCTCTATCCCGATGTCATAGAGAGCGGCAACAAGACCACGGCGAAGATCAAGAGCCACCACAATCTCATCCCCTTCCCGGAAGGCGTGCACTTCGACCTCATCGAGCCGCTGAAGGCGCTCTTCAAGGACGAGGTCCGCGCCGTGGGCTCGGAACTCGGCCTGCCGGATGAGATCGTGCATCGTCAGCCGTTCCCGGGGCCGGGACTCGCGGTGCGCATCATCGGTGCGATCACGCGCGAGAAGCTTGACACCCTGCGCGCTGCGGACGCCATCGTGCGTGAGGAGATCGGTGCGTGGGATGTGGATCGGAGCGTGTGGCAGTACTTTGCGGTGCTGCCCGACATCCGCAGTGTAGGCGTGATGGGCGATGAGCGGACGTACGGTCATCCCATCATCGTGCGAGCGGTCGCATCGGCCGATGCCATGACCGCCGACTGGGCGAGGTTGCCGCACGACTTGCTGGCGCGGATGAGCAACCGCATCATCAACGAGGTCGAGGGTATCAACCGGGTAGCGTACGACATCACGAGCAAGCCTCCCGGAACGATCGAGTGGGAGTAGGGATCAGAGTCATGTGACGCGGCGCCGGATGACCGGCGCCGTGTGCGCCATAAGGGCGTTGCACTGCATGGACCGTCGAGGTAAGGAGAGCGACCGTGACCGACGAATCCCGGGCCCAGGAAGAGATCGCCGCGCATCGAGTTCGAATCGACGAGGTCGACTGCGAAATCGTGCGGTTGCTGAACGAGCGCGCTGCGGAGTCGCTTGCGATCAGGGCGCTGAAGCCGCAGGTGCATTGGGGTCTGTACGATTCCGAACGTGAGGAGGAGATCTTCGCCCATCTGGCCGCCTGCAACCAGGGACCCCTGTACGCGGAGAACCTGCGCGAGATCTACGAGACGATCCTGCACGTCATGAAGGAGATGCGCGGATGAGCGGCGAATGGAACGTGACCACCGGCGCTGTCGTGCGCGACGGTGGAGTCACCGTCATCGCTGGCCCATGCTCGGTGGAGAGCCGCGAGCAGATGCGCGAGGTGGCCGCGGCCCTGAAGGAACTCGGCATCCGGGTGATGCGCGGAGGAGCCTTCAAGCCGCGCACGTCGCCCTTCTCGTTCCAGGGGCTCGAGCTCAAGGGCCTGGAGCTTCTGCGTGAGGCGGCCGACGAGTACGGACTGCTGGTGGTGACCGAGGTCACCGACTCGGCCAATGCGGCAGTGGTGAACGAGTATGCCGACATCTTGCAGGTGGGCACGCGGAACATGGCGAACTTCAGCTTGCTCAGGAAGATCGGAGAGGTCACGGCCGATTCCCGCAAGCCCGTGGTGTTCAAGCGAGGCATGGCCGCCACCATCGAGGAGTGGCTCCAGGCGAGCAACTACATCACGTTGCACGGGAATGAGAACGTGATCCTGTGCGAGCGGGGGATCCGAACCTTTGAGACCGCGTACCGCTTCACGCTCGACATCACGGCGGTACCGGTCGTGAAGAGCCTGTCGTTGCTGCCGATCATCGTGGATGTGTCCCACCCGGCAGGGCGGGCCGACCTCGTGCCCGCGATCTCGCGGGCGGCGGTCGCGGTGGGCGCCGACGGCATCATGGTCGAGGTGCACCCGAACCCGCGCGAGGCGCTCTGCGACGGCCCTCAGTCGCTCGATCTCAAGGGGATCCGTTCGCTCATGGACGAGCTTCAGCCGATAGCCGGAGCGGTTGGACGCTCGCTGGCGTAGGCTCACGGGTCGGCGGCGCTCAGTCAGTTATCCGGGTCACGATCAGAGGTGCCATCTTTGCGTAACCTCGTTGTGAGTCGCCAGTGCTGGCACAATGTTTGTTAGCTGTATGCCTGGAATCCGGCTCGTGCATGCATATGGCATCGGCACAAGGAGGCGGCACGATGGCATCGTCGACACCGTTCAGCAAGATCTGCGTCCACTGCGGGGCTGAGGGTGTCGTGCGCATCGGCTACTGCACGGAGTGCGGCGAAGTCGTATGCGAGCGCTGCGGTGACACCCAGCTCAGCATGGGCAAGTCCCGCATCATCCATCACTCGTGCCTTAGGACGGCGGGAGAGTCCACCTTCTCCATGATCAAGTTCGTCCAGTAGCGCACCGGCGCTTCAATCGGCCGCCGTCGCGGGGTACACTGTTCACCCCATGACACTTTCTCTCTCGGACCTCAATCCGGCGCAGCGTGACGCCGTCACCACCACAGAAGGGCCACTGCTCGTGCTCGCTGGAGCAGGGAGCGGTAAGACCCGTGTTCTCACCTACCGCATCGCCAATCTGATTGAGAACCATGGGGTGTCTCCGGCGTCCATCCTGGCGATCACCTTCACCAACAAGGCGGCCGGCGAGATGCGGGAGCGTTTGATCGACCTCGTGGGTCCGTCGGCACGCCCGATGTGGGTGATGACGTTCCACGCCTTCTGTGTGCGGCTGCTGCGTGCCGACGGTGCCCGCCTCGGCTATTCGCGGTCGTTCACGATCTATGACGATGACGACAGTCGACGCCTCCTTGCGAGCGTGCTCACCGAACTGGATATCGATACGAGGATGCATCCGCCACGGGCGGTGGCGGGCCGCATCTCAACCGCGAAGAACGAGCTTGTAGGTCCTGCCACGTATCGTGAGCGGGCGGTCGTGCCCCCGGAGAAGGTGGCGGCTCGGGCGTACGAGCTGTATCAACGGCGCCTTGCCGAGGCGAACGCGATGGACTTCGACGACTTGCTCGTGAACGCCGAGCGGCTGCTGCGAGAACACCCTGACGTCCTCGAGTTCTACCAGGACAGGTTCCGCTACATCATGGTGGACGAGTACCAGGACACCAACAAGGCCCAGTACGAGATCGTGAACCGGCTGGCTGCCCGCGATCGGAACCTCATGGTGGTGGGTGACGACGACCAGTCGATCTACTCCTGGCGCGGGGCCGACATCCGCAACATCCTTGAGTTCGAACGCGACTATCCCGATGCCACGGTGATCAGGCTGGAGCAGAACTACCGCTCCACAGCCACCATCCTCGCTGCCGCCAACGCGGTGGTGGCGAACAACCAGGGCCGCAAGCCGAAGACGCTCTGGACCGCGAACGCCGGCGGGGAGGCCATCACCCGATACGCGGCCACCGACGAGCGGGACGAGGCCCGGTTCATCACGGAGGAGGTGGAGCGGCTCCTGCGGGAGGAGCACCGCTCGTACGCTGATTTCGCGGTCTTCTACCGCACCAACGCACAATCACGCGTGATCGAGGACATGTTCCTGCGCGCGGGTGTCCCGTACCGCCTGGTGGGCGGGACGAGGTTCTTCGACCGCGCGGAGATCAGGGACGTCATGGCGTGGCTGAGCGCCACCGTGAACCCCGCCGACACGCAGTCGCTGGTCCGCGTGATGGAGAAGCGCGCCGGCATCGGGAAGACGACGATCGAGGCGCTCCGCGCGAAGGCGATCGAGGAGGGCATCACGCTCGCCGAGGCCATAGCTCGCGCAGGCGATAGCGGCTGGGTCGCCACGGCCCCGGCCCGGAAGGTCGCGGGGCTGGCGGCCGACCTTGAGGCGGCCCGTACGGCCGAAGGCGAGACGCTGCGGGAACGAGTGGAGCGCATCGTGACCGCTTCGGGGCTGCTCGCGGCTTTGGCCGCGGAGCGCACCAGCGAGGCCGAGGGCCGTGCCGAGAACATCCGCGAGTTCTTCGGCGTGGTGGATGAGTACGACGCGCAGCACGAGGAGCCGGAGCAGCGAACGCTCGTGGCGCTGCTCGAGTGGGTGGCGCTCCGCACCGACCTCGACGAGATCGCCGAGGACGATCGCGCCGTGACGCTCATGACGCTCCATGCCGCCAAGGGTCTGGAGTTCCCCGTGGTGTTCCTCCCGGGGATGGAGGACATGATCTTCCCGCACGCGAGCGCGATCTTCGAGCCCACGGGCCTGGAGGAGGAGCGCCGGCTGTGCTACGTGGGCATCACCCGGGCGCGCGAGCGGCTGTATCTGCTGCACGCGGGTTCGAGGATGCTGTTCGGCCAGACCCAGTACAACCAGCCGAGCAGGTTCATCGATGAGATCCCCGGCGAGCACCTCGCGGTCGAAGGCGTGGGTTCGTCGGGCTTCGGGGCCTCGGCGCCCGGGCGTGGCCGGGGCGACCGCGGAGGATCCGTGAGGTGGGGCGGTGGCTCACGTCGCGATCAGGCGCCAACGGGGGGGCGCGTCTTCGGCTCCGGCGTGCGGGCGGCCCGTGAGCCGGAGGAGAAGCTGGTGCTCGCCGTTGGCGACACGGTGGACCACAAGGTCTTTGGCCGGGGCGTGGTCCAGTCCGTCACGGGTGACAAGGTGAGTGTGACGTTCCCGGAAGGCGGGACGAAGAACCTGCTTCTGGGGTACGCTCCGATACGGAAGGTCGAGGGCTGAGCGGCACCACGGGCGAGAGGATGACGATGGGACCTGTCTTCGTCTTCGGGCATCGCAATCCCGACAACGATTCGATCTGCTCTGCGGTGGCGTACGCACACCTCAAGAACGTCACTGATCCGGATGAGGTATACCTGGCGGCACGCCTCGGCCCTGTGCCACCTGAGACCCAGTGGGTGTTCGAGCGCTTCGGGGTCGATCTGCCCGAGGAGATCCCGCATGTGCGCACCCGCGTCCGGGACGCGATGAGCGCCGACGTGGTTTCCATCGGAGTGGATGAGAACCTTCGCACGGCCGGCGCCCTGATGCGTGAACGCGGAGTGCGAGCGCTTCCCGTGGTGGACGACGAGGGTGTGGTGCGCGGGCTGCTGAACCAGAGCACGCTTGCCGAACTCTATATCGGCGAGACCGAGATGCTCGGGTTCGAGAAGCTGCCGGTCACGGTGGGTGAGCTCGCCGAGGCGCTGGGCGGCACGGTCCTGTGCGGCGAGTCAGGAACGCTGCTCAAGGGGCACGTGCTCATCGGCGCGATGGAGCCGGGCACCATGGTGTCGTACATCCGCGTTGGCGACACGCTCATCGTGGGGGACAGGGTACGCACCCAGCCGCTGGCGATCGAGGCCGGTGCGGCGTGCATCATCGTCACCGGCGGGTCGACGCCTGAGAGGACGGTGGTCGATTTCGCCCGCTCGCGTGGAGCGGCGATAGTGACGAGCCCCCACGATACCTATGCGACCGCGCGACTCGTCAATCTGGCGCATGCGGTCGGAGGCGTGATGGACATGACACCGCTGCTTGCCGACCCCGATGCACTGCTCGCCGAAGTGGCCGAGGACCTGATCGAAAGCGCGCACCGGGAGGCGCTGGTGGTGGATCAGGACGCCCGGCTCATCGGCATCCTGACACGCAGCAACCTCGCGCGTGGCTCGCGTAGGCGGGTGATCCTGCTCGACCACAACGAAGTCTCACAGTCGGCTCCGGGCGTTGAGGAGGCGGCGGTCATGGAGATCGTCGACCATCATCGTGTGGGCGACATCCAGACTGTCTCGCCGATCCTCTTCCTCAACCTGCCGGTGGGGTCCACTGCCACCATCGTTGCGGAGCGCTATCGTGATCTTGGCGTCAGCCCGCCCGACCCCATCGCCGGGATCCTGCTCTCGGCCGTCCTCACCGATACCGTGCTGCTGAAGTCGCCCACCACCACACCGCTCGACCGCGAGGTGGCCGAGAGGCTGGCAGCGCAGATACGCACCGATGTCACCGATTTCGGGCTGGAGATGTTCCGCGCGCGTTCCGCGAGGTCGGCGTTCTCGGCCGGCGACGCGGTGAGCCGGGACCTGAAGGAGTACCGTGTCGGAGAGGTGACCATCAGTGTGGCTCAGGTGGAGACCGTGGACGCAGGAGAATACCGGGATCGCTCGGCGGAACTCTCAGAGGCGCTGGAGGCGTTCAGGGTCAGGCGTGGACTCGACCTCGCCATGCTGCTCGTGACCGACGTGGTCAAGGAGGGGAGCGAGGTGTTCGCCGCGGGGAAGCGGCGCATCGCCGAGCGTGCTCTCGGTATCGACCTGACGGATGGCTCCGCATGGATGGACGGGGTCCTGTCGCGCAAGAAGCAGGTCGCCGCGCGGTTGCTCGAGGGTCTGGGGGGATGACGGTGCTGAGGAGTCGGGGGGAATCGTGGCGGCGCGACCCGCGCCCTGGCGCGTCGGTGATCGTGGCGGCCGGCCTGCTGCTCGCCTTCGTCGCGCTCGGCGCGGCGCTGGTGTTCGCTCCGGCGTTCATCCGGTTCGACGCTGCGGTCTCGGAGGCGATCAGGTCGGTCACATGGCCGTGGGTCGAGTCTGTGGCGCGGGCGGCTACGTGGCTTGGCGACTTCTGGCCGATGGCGGTGCTGACAGCGGGCGCAGGCGCCGCACTATGGGTGATGGGGCGACGGACGTCCTCCGCGACGCTGGTGCTCACCGTGGCGCTGGGTTCGCTGCTGGGGAGCATCCTGAAGCTGCTGTTCGGGCGTCTTCGCCCGGCGCTGGAGGTGGCCCGCATCGCCCTTCCCGAGTCATACAGCTTCCCGTCTGGACACGCGCTCTCGAGTCTGCTGTTCTTCGGCTCGGTGGCGTTCCTGATCGTGCTCCACGTCCGGAGCCTGCGGGTGTCGGCCCTCGGCGTCGGCCTCTGCGGTCTTGCGGTCTTCGCCATCGGCATAGGACGCGTCTATCTCGGCGTCCACTTCCTGGGCGACATCATCGGATCGTGGTTGCTCGGCGCTGGGCTGCTCGCCCTGATGGTGATGATCTCAGCGCGATGGGGCGCCGGGAGCGAGGAGCGGGTCAGCTGACCCGCTTCAGTCGCACCGTGACGGACGTACCCGAGCCGATGTGTGAGTCGATCGACACCGAGCCCCCGGCGCGCTCCACGGCGTTCTTCACGAGCGACAAGCCGAGGCCGGTGCCTCCGCTGGCGCGCGACCGGGCCCGGTCGACACGGTAGAACCGCTCGAAGACCCTCTCGCGGTCGTGTTCGGGGATCCCCATGCCGGTGTCGCTGACGGTGATGATGACGTCGGCACCGTCAGCGGACACGCTCACGCGCACCGATCCTGTCTCCGTGTACGTGATGGCGTTGGAGAGCAGGTTGTCGAGCACGATCGCCAGGTCTGTGTGGTCCATGGCCACCGCCACGTCTTCGCCCCGTATGGCGCTCAGGTCCGCCGTCAACCCAAGGCCGCGCCCGGAGGCTGAACGGTGGTGGGCGGAGATTGCCAGGTCTATGGAGCGCCGTACGTCGGCCACCGCCTCGGGGCCCGGCCGTTTCTCCATGCGGGAGAGATCGAGGAGGTCCGATACGAGCTTCTTCAGCCGGGCGGCCTCGCCCTGTATGGCCGTGACGAACCCGAGGGCGTTGGCGACGTCCCCGTCCTCGGCAGCGGAGGCCGCTGACTCGGCCAGCAGCAGGATACCTGCCGTAGGGGTCTTGAGCTCGTGCGAAGCGTTGGCCACGAAGTCGCTTCGGATGGCGTCGAGCCGCATCCGGTCGGTGGTCTCGGTGATAACCACGAGCGAGCGCCGCCCGGTGGGGCCCCCGCTGAGAGGCACCGTTCTCACCCGGTGGTAGCGCTGGTACGGATCGGGTCCGAGATCTACCGTGGCGGGCCCGGCCTCATCGATATGCGAAGCGATCGCGCTCTCGAGTGAAGCCGGGAGGCCGATCGCATCGAGCGGTTTGCCCGTGATCTGCACGGGAGAGCCGCGCAGCAAGGTCCCGGCTACCCGGTTCGCCAGAGTCACGCTTCCGCCTTCGACCAGGAGCACGGCATCTGACAGGCCGTCCACGACGAGCCGGAGCGATTCACGCTCGCGTTCGATCTCCCCGATCCGGTCGCGCATCTGATCGCCAAGGGTGGCGAGCGCGTTGGAGAGGGGGGCGAGCGCTGGGGTCGTGCCGTGTACCGGTGTCGAGAGGTCCCCGGAGGCCATCGCGTGGGCGGTGTCCGCGAGCCGTTCGATCGGGCCTGCGGTCGTCCGCGAGATACGCCACGCGAGCGCCACCGCCGCAAAGAGGGCGAGCGCGAGCAGCCACAGGCCCGTGTCGCGGATCCCCGCCGTGAGCGCTCGGATCCGCGTCAGGGACGTGGACGTGCGCACGACCAAGGCGCTGTCCGCGGACGGGACCGCGACATACAGACGCTCCAGGCCCTGCGTGTCCGAGCGGCGGATGTCCTCCCCCCGGCGCCCGGCGAGGGCTTCGACGACCTCGGGCCGGTCTCCATGGTTTGCCATGGTCGCGGGATCCTCGTCGCTGTCGGCCAGCACCGTCCCGTCCATGGTGATGAGCGTGACACGGAGGCCCGTGTCGGCGCCGAGGTCGACGACGGTTTCCTGGAGCGGGGCGTCGGTGGCTTCGAGCATGAGGGCCACCGAGGTCGCGACATCCGCAAGGTGCTCCGTCTGCTGCTCTACGACCGCGTCCGTCAACGGTCGGTACAGGCTGAACACCCATGCGGGGGCAAGGAGAAGGGTCACGCCGACGATCCGGGCGAGAAGCAGTATACGGTACCCGGTCATGCCGCCGATGCGTGACGGCGTCACTGCGACCCACCCGCCGCGTGTCCATCCATGGCCGACTCCGGCTCGAACCGGTAACCGACCCCGTGGACCGTTTGTATGTAGTGGAACGCGGACCGCTCGTCGAGCGCCTGCCGGAGACGGCGGATGTGTACGTCGATCGTCCGCGATGAAGGCAGGAATTCGTACCCCCAGACCTCCCGCGCAAGACGTTGGCGCGACATGAGCTGGCCGTTGTTGCGTGCGAGGGCGAGCAGGAGCTGGAACTCCTTGAGGCGCAGCTTCACCGGCTCACCGGCCACCGTCGTACGCAGTTGCGCCGGCTCCAGCACCAGGTCGCCGACCCGGATGACGTCCTCCACCTCGAGCACGCTGCGTTCGCGCACACGACGCAGGTTCGCACGGACGCGAGCGAGGAGTTCCTCCATCGAGAACGGCTTGGTGAGATAGTCGTCCGCACCGGCATCGAGGCCGCGGATGGTGTTCCGTTCGCCATCGAGGGCCGTGACCACGATGATCGCCACCTCGGAGTTGTGCTTGCGGACCTCCTCGGCGAACCGGAACCCATCGATGCCAGGAAGCATGAGGTCGAGCACGATGAGGTCGGGCGAGCCGCTCCGGGCGAGACGGAGCCCCTCCACGCCATCGTCAGCCGAGGACGTGTCGAACCCCGCGCGCTTGAGCGCGTAGGTCACGGTCTGCCTGATGAACGGGTCGTCCTCTACGACGAGTACGTGCGACATGACCATGCTCCCTGATGGTCGGCGTTTGCTGCCATTGTAGAGAGCGCGCACGGCATTGAACATCCATGTAACAAAGAGTTCACCTTCGGCCACCACCTTTTACATCGTTGCAACCACGCCATACGCCATGGGCCATAGCCTTGATGTCATCCGGCGAGATGCCGGCGCCCGATCGTTCGAGACGAAGGAGTGGAGAGTGGATCTCAGGAAGTTCGTAGCGCCCGCCCTTGCAGCGTTGCTGCTTGCAGGCACCATGGCGTTGGCCGGCTGCAGTGCCGAGGAGCCCGCGTCCGAGGCGGAGCCCACAGCGGAAGGGGCCGCAGAGGAGCTCGAGGGTTCCATCACCGTGCAGGGCTCTGACACCCTGCTGAACGTCGCGACCGCCTGGAGCGAGTCGTTCATGGACGAGAACCCTGGCGTGGACATCTCGGTCCAGGGTGGTGGCTCGGGCACCGGTATCGCGGCGCTGATCAACGGCACCGTTGATTTTGCCAACTCATCGCGCGGGATCAAGGACGAGGAGATCGCCGAGGCCGAGGGCAAGGGTATGGACATCGTCGAGCACTCCGTTGCGATCGACGGTATCGCGGTCGTGGTCAACCCCGCCAACGGTGTTTCGAATCTCTCGCTCGATGAGCTCGGCAGGATCTTCCGTGGTGAGGTCACCAACTGGAAAGACGTTGGCGGTGCTGATGCGGAGATCGTGCTCCTCTCGCGCGACAGCTCCTCGGGTACGTATGAGTACTTCAAGGAGGCCGTGGTCGGCGAGGACTTCGAGTACGCTGCCTCCGCCAAGCTGTTGCCCTCCAACCAGGCGATCGCCGGTGAGGTCACTGCCAACGAGGCCGGTATCGGCTACATCGGTCTCGGCTATATCACGCCCGACGTGAAGGTCGTCGCTGTCGACGACGTGGTGGCTACGGTCGAGACCGCCGCCGACGGCACCTACCCGATCAGCCGCTACCTCTACATGTACAGCGATGGCGAGCCCGAAGGCGTCATGGCCGCCTACCTCGACTGGATCCTCGGCGCCGAGGGTCAGCAGCTGGTCGAGGACGAGGGTTTCGTACCGCTTCCGTAAGACCGTATGAGAACCCCTCCCTCAGACGGTGCGCGGCGTCTCGGCCGCACGACCACGCGTCGTGCGGCCGAGGCTGTCGTCCGCGCCATCATCCATGTGTGTGGCTGGCTCGCGATCGTCATACTCGCCGCGATCGCGATCTTCCTTGCGTGGAACTCGGTCCGCGCGTTCGGGGAGGCCGGGCTCGGGACGATGCTGTCCGGAACCGCCTGGTATCCCACCTCCGATCCAGGCAAGTTCGGTATGCTGCCGCTGATCCTCGGATCGCTGTTCGTGACGGGCGTCGCGCTGGCGGTCTCGGTCCCCGTGGGGGTGGCAGCCGCAGTGTTCATCTCCGAGTTCTCAGGCCCTGGCGTGAAGGACGTCATGAAGTCGATCATCGAGTTCATGGCCGCCGTGCCGTCGGTGGTCTACGGTCTTATCGGCGTGGCTGTGGTGATACCGTTGGTGAAGGACGTCTTCGCTCTCAACAGCGGCATGACGGCTCTCACCGGCGGCATCGTGCTCGGCGTGATGTCGCTGCCGACCGTGATCTCCATCTCCGAGGACGCGTTGCACGCGGTGCCGTTCGACCTGCGTCAGGGCTCGGCGGCTTTGGGCAACACCCGGTGGCAAACGACCTTCAAGGTGACCGTTCCGGCTGCGGGATCGGGCATCTTCGCGGCCGTGATGCTCGGGCTGGGTCGTGCGATCGGCGAGACGATGGCCGTGCTGATGCTCACGGGTAACGCTGCCGTCATGCCGACGACCGTGCTGGAGTCGGTCCGTACGATGACCGGGACGATCGCCGCCGAGATGGGTGAGGTCGTCCAGGGCGGCCTTCACTACTCGGTGTTGTTCGCCGTAGGACTCGTGCTGTTCGCAATCACCTTCACCATCAATCTCGCCGCCGATCTCGTTCTCGAGCGGCAGCGGAAGCGGTGGCGCCGATGAGCGGCATGTCTCGCACGCGCAGGGCACGCCGATCGGAGGCGGTGGCCAGGGCCGTCACGGGTCTGGCCGCCGTGTCGGTGGTGTCGGTCGCGCTGTTCGTCCTCGCATACATCGTGTATCACGGCATCGGCGCGATCGACTGGACGTTCCTGACCGACGTGCCGCGCGACCGCGGCCGGGAGGGCGGAATCCTGCCGGTGATCGTCGGGACCCTGTGGGTGGTCGCGACCACCGCAGGTCTCACCCTCCCGATCGGTATCCTCGCCGGGATCTACCTGTCCGAGTACGCGCCACGCACCTTCACCACAAGGGCGATACGTCTGGCGATCACGAACATGGCCGGCGTCCCGTCTATCGTCTACGGGCTGTTCGGCCTCGCCGCCTTCGTGCTCCTCGCGGGGTTCGGCCGATCGATCATCGCCTCGGCGCTCACACTGACGTGCATGACGCTGCCGGTCGTGATCACGGCGACCGAGGAAGCGCTTAGGCAGATACCGCAGGACCTTCGGCAGGCCTCGCTCGCGCTTGGCGCCACGCGGCTGCGCACGATCTACAAGGTCGTGTTGCCGGCGGCGGCGCCGGGCATCATCACCGGTTCCATCCTCGGCCTTGCAAGAGCGGCCGGCGAGACCGCGCCGATCCTGTTCACCGGCGCGGTGTTCCAGATGAGGAAGCTGCCGGATGGGCTGTCATCGCGGTTCATGTCGTTGCCCTATCACATATATGCACAGGTCACGTCGGTGCCGGGGTGGAGTCCCACGCTCGTGTGGGGCACCGCGCTCGTGCTGGTGGCCGGTGTGAGCGTTGTGAGCGTCGTTGCGGCGCTGTGGCGCTCGGCTCAGAGAAGGAGGGTCAAGTGGTGAACGCACTGCTGCTCGAACGGGACGGGACGCTGGCGTACACCGCCGGAGCCGTCGTAGCGGACGATGCGGTGGATGTGGCGACGCGTGAGGATGCGACGGCGGCCGTCCGGGGTACGTTCTCGCTCTCGGGCGTCTCGGTGGCGTACGGCCGTGACCGTGTCATCGAGGGGGTCGGCATGGAGATCCCTGCCCGTTCGGTGACCGCGCTCATAGGACCGTCGGGGTGCGGCAAGTCGACGCTCCTGCGCTGTCTCAACCGCATGAACGACGAGATCGGCAACGTTCACGTGGACGGCCGCATCACCCTCGACGGCGCGGATATCATGGGCAAAGCGATGGACCCGGTCGAGCTGCGCATGCGCGTGGGGCAGGTCTTCCAGAGACCCAACCCGTTCCCGATGAGCATCTACGACAACATCGCGTATGGTCCCCGAACCCAGGGCATCCGCAGGAAGTCCGAGCTCGATCTGCTCGTGGAAGAGTCGCTCAGGGGCGCCGCGCTATGGGACGAGGTGAAGAAGAGTCTCAAGAAGCACGCCTTCGAGCTCTCGGGGGGGCAGCAGCAGAGGCTGTGCATCGCACGCGCGCTGGCAACCAAGCCGGAGGTGATCCTCATGGACGAGCCCGCTTCCGCGCTCGACCCTATCTCCACGCAGCAGATCGAAGACACCATCGCCGAGCTGAAGGACTCGGTGACGATCGTCATCGTCACTCACAACATGCAGCAGGCGGCCCGCATATCCAACCAGACGGCATTCATGCTGCGCGAGAGTCTGGAGGAGCCCGCACACCTCGTGGAGATGGGCGACACGAAGAAGATGTTCACCAATCCGGATGACTCGCGAACGGAGTCGTACATCACAGGACGGTTCGGGTAGCGCGAGCATCGCCGGGAGAAAAGGAACGAGGCGCGTGGGGGGACGCGCCTCGTTTCATGTGAGCGGCGATTCCCCGCGTCCGAGGGGGGAGGGATTGCGGGTCGCACTGCTCACGAGTATGCAAGCAATGTGCGTGCCAATATCGTGAGAAGGCCCGCCGGACGGACCCTGAGTGGTCGGCGGCGGGCCTTCGTGTGCGCGGACACCGGTGTGGAGCGCGCGGGCTACATGCCGTCTACTAGCAGGTGTAGCCTCCATCCACGGCCACGTTGGAGCCGGTGACGAACGAAGCTTCGTCGGATGCGAGCCAGACGATGAGGTTCGCGACCTCATCCGCGGTGCCCAGCCGGTTCATCGCATGCTTGCCGGCGATGAACGCATATCCGTCCGAGCCCGGGGTGATTCCCGCCTTGGTAAGGAGCGGCGTTTCGATGAACCCGGGGTGGACCGAGTTGACCCGCAGCCCCTGCTGCGCATATTCGGTAGCCGCCGCCTTGGTGAGGCCCGAGACGCCGTGCTTGGCTGCGACGTACGCGGGAGCCGTTGCCCAGCCCATGAGCCCGAGGATGCTTGAGACGTTGACGATCGGGCCGCCACCGGAGGCGAGGATCGCCGGGATGCCGTACCGCATGCCGTGGAAGACGCCGTTCAGGTTGATGTCGATGACCTTGTGCCATGCCTCGAGCGAGTACTCGCCGGTGGCACGCGCCTCGCCGCCTATGCCGGCGTTGTTGACGACGATGTTGAGCCCGCCGAAGGCATCGACGGTCGCTGCGATCGCGGCCTCCACCTCGTCGGCATCCGCCACGTTGGCGCGCACGAACATCGCCGTACCACCGGCACCCTCGATCGTGGAGACCGTATCGGCACCAGCCGCCGGATCCACATCGGAGACGGCGACCTTCGCGCCCCCGCGTGCGAAGCCGAGCGCGGCCTCGTGACCGATGCCGGAGCCTGCCCCCGTGATGAATGCGATCTTGCCCTCGAATGCAGCCATGCATACCCCTTCTCTGACGAATCACCCCGGACCAGAACAATGTAACAAAAGTTACAATGTGAGCACAGGATAGCCAGGACGACGAGGCCGGTGATGCGGCCGAAGAGGCCGCACACGAAGTGGTTCTACACGAGGCCCTGCGCCATCATCGCGCGGGCGACCTTCATGAAGCCGGCGATGTTCGCGCCGTTCACGTAGTTGCCCGGGGTGCCGTACTCATCGGCAGCGTCCACGCACGACTGGTGGATCGACTGCATGATGCCGCGCAGACGGGTATCGACCTCGTCGCGGCTCCAGGACAGCCGCATGCTGTTCTGGGACATCTCGAGGCCGGACGTGGCCACACCGCCCGCGTTGCTGGCCTTGCCCGGTGCGTACATGATGCCCGCTTGGATGAACGCGTGCGCGGCATCGGGGCTTGAGGGCATGTTGGCGCCCTCGGCGATGAGCTGCACGCCGTTGGCGATCAGGTTCTCAGCGTCCACGCCGTTGATCTCGTTTTGCGTCGCCGACGGGAACGCACAGTCGGCCGTGACGGCCCACAGCGGGTTGTGGTCGAGGGAGGCGTCGACGGGCACGTACGTGGCCGACGGATACTTCTCGGCGTACTCGGAGATGCGGCCACGCTTCACGTTCTTGAGCTCCATGAGGTAGGCGAGCTTGGCGCGGTCGATGCCGGCCGGATCGTGGATGAAGCCGCCGGAGTCCGATGCGGTGACGACCGTGCCGCCGAGGTCGAGGATCTTCTCGATGGTGTACTGCGCCACGTTGCCGCTGCCGGAGACGAGGCAGGTCTTGCCGGCGAACGAGTCGCCGCGCGTGGCGAGCATCTCGGCCGCGAAGTAGACGCAGCCGTAGCCGGTGGCCTCGGGACGGATGAGCGAACCGCCCCAGTCCAGACCCTTGCCGGTCAGTACGCCCGTGAACTCGTTGCGCAGGCGCTTGTACTGGCCGAACATGAAGCCGATCTCGCGACCGCCCACGCCGATGTCGCCGGCGGGGACGTCCGTGTCCGGCCCGATATGGCGCTGCAGTTCGGTCATGAAGCTCTGGCAGAAGCGCATCACCTCGGAGTCGCTCTTGCCCTTGGGATCGAAGTCGCTGCCACCCTTGCCGCCGCCCATCGGGAGCGTGGTGAGCGCGTTCTTGAAGACCTGTTCGAAGGCGAGGAACTTGAGGATGCCGAGGTTGACGGAGGGGTGGAACCGAAGGCCGCCCTTGTAGGGGCCGATCGCGCTGTTCATCTCGATGCGGTAACCGCGGTTGACGTGGAACTCGCCGGCATCGTCCTGCCACGGTACTCGGAAGATGATGACCCGCTCGGGCTCGACCATGCGTTCGAGGATCTTTGCATCGCGGAACTGCGGATTGCGGTCGAGCACGACGCTGCACGAATCGACGACCTCGGCGACGGCCTGCAGAAACTCCGGTTCTCCCGAGTTCTTCGCACGGACCGCATCCATGAACTCGGTTGCGTACCCAGACATCGAAAAGCCCCCTTCTTCAGCGATGGTGCGTTTAGATTTCGGCAAGTGTAGCGTATTGTGTTCAGGATGCGAGAGACGTTGAGAGAGTGTTTCCGCAGACGATTCCATGCGTCCGTCGAGGAGGGGTCATGCCGCAGGAGTTACGGCACGATGTCATTCAGAAGATCAAGGACCAGAAGATAGAGTTCATCCACCTTTGGTTCACTGACGTCCTGGGCTTTCTCAAGAGCTTCACGATGGACGTGGAGGAGCTGGAGAACGCGATGACCGAGGGGATGGGCTTCGACGGCAGCTCCATCCAGGGGTTCGCACGCATCCAGGAGTCGGACATGATCGCGTACCCCGACCCCACCACGCTGAAGATCCTGCCGTGGCGGCAGAGCGGTCAAGCGGTGGCCACGATGTTCTGCGACATCGTGCGGCCCGACGGCACGCCCTACGAGGCCGACCCGCGCTATGTGCTGAAGCGGCAACTCGAGCGCGCGGCGAAGATGGGCTACACGTTCTATGTTGGTCCTGAGCTCGAGTACTACTACTTCAAGGACGCCGAGGGCACCGAGGTCCTCGATCGGGGAACGTACTTCGACCAGACCACGCGCGACCTTGCGGTCGATCTGCGCAAGGACACGGTGCGGATGCTGAAGCGGTTCAACATACAGGTGGAGTACAGCCACCACGAGGTGGGCCCGAGCCAGCACGAGATCGACCTTCGGTACGCCGAGGCGCTCGTGATGGCCGACAACGTCATGACGTACCGCGTGGTCGTCAAGGAAGTGGCGCAGCAGAACGGCGTCTACGCCTCGTTCATGCCCAAGCCGATCTACGGCGAGGCGGGAAGCGGCATGCACGTGCACCAGTCGCTCTTCAAGGACGGCAGGAACGCGTTCTATGACGGCAGCGATCCCTACCACCTCTCGGCCACGGCCAAGAGCTACATCGCCGGGATCCTCGCGCACGCACGCGAGACCTGCCTGATCACCAACCAGTGGGTGAACAGCTACAAGCGCCTCGTGTCGGGTTACGAGGCTCCGGTGTATATCTGCTGGGCTCACCGGAACCGTTCGGCGCTCGTTCGCGTGCCGATGTACAAGCCGGGCAAGGAGAACGCCACGCGGGTGGAGCTTCGCTCGCCCGACCCCGCATGCAACCCGTACCTCGCCTTCGCGGTGATGCTGGCGGCGGGCCTGGACGGCATCGAGAAGGGCCTCGAGTTGCCCGCCGACGTCACCGACGACGTCTACGAGATGTCACCCGCGGAGCGCGATGCCTGCGGAATCGGCATGCTGCCGGGTGACCTGGACGAGGCGATCGTGGAGATGGAGAAGAGCCAGCTGGTGCGCGAGGCGCTCGGCGACCAGGTCTTCGAGTACATCCTCCGCAACAAGAGGGCGGAGTGGATGGACTACCACACCCGTGTCACCCCCTACGAACTCGAGGCGTACCTGCCGCTGCTGTAGAGCCGCGACCGGCACTCAGGCATGACGACCGAAGGGCGCCCACGGGCGCCCTTCGTGTCTCCGGGAGCGGTCGCGCGCCTGACCATCACCCGATCTCTTCGCCCGTGTGCGCTGTGTCGTAGCCCGCCAGTGTGCCGAGCGCTCTCCGGAGCGCGCGGGTGGACAACTGCGATAACAGAGCGGCAACGGCATCATCATCCAGGTCCTCGCGTCGCACTACTAGGTCGTAGCGCTCCATGAACAGCGGTTGGAACGACAGGCCGAGCTGCTCGGCCGCAGCCCGCAGGCCGATGGCGGCGTCGGCGCGGCCCGAGGCGACGGCCGAGGCCGCCAAGGTGTGTGTGCCGTAGGATGAGTCGTATCCGGATATCTCTTCCGTCGCCACGTTCCGTCTTCGCAGTTCGGCGTCGAACCAGACCCGGGTGCCAGACCCTGCGTTCCTGTTGGCGAACCGGATCCCCGGACGTGTGAGGTCCGCGATCCGGCCGATGCCCTGAGGATCGCCCGGGGCTGTGATCAGGCCCTGCTCGCGGTGGGCGAGCGTCACGGCGAGGACCGGGATGTCGGGGAACAAGTGCTTCAGGAAGGGCGTGTTGTACTCGCCTGCGGCGTCATCGAACAGGTGGCACCCGGCCACGTCGCACAGCCCCTGCCTGAGCGCTACGAGTCCATCAAGACTTCCAACGGGCACGCTCACCAGATCCACGTGTACATCTTCGATCTCTTCGCCGAGGAGATCCAGCCCCAGATCATGGCTCCCAAGGGCCACCAGCGTTCTCGATCCACCGGATTCCGGCGTGATGATCACATGGGCCTCGAACGCGTTCGCGGTGGCTCCGTAGTACTTCTCGGTGTAGTTGCGCACGACTCGTTCTTCCACCAACTGCACCAGGCCTGCGGCTACGAGTACCTGCACGTGGTGGCGCACCCACGCTGGATGCCTCCCGACTCGTTCGCCGATCTGCGTGATGGTCATGGGTCTGGTCATGAGCATGCGCAGTATCGCGAGGCGCCGTGGATCGGCTATCGTCCCAAGCTGGACATCGTGGCTCAGTGGGTGGAGGCTGCTCATGCTCACCAGAGTAGGCTGAGGCCGGTGTCGTGTCACGCGTCCGCCCCACCGGCGGCCATCATCCTGACGCGCTTCAGGCGTGGGACTGCCGCTACCGCGCCAACCACTCCCGCACCGCGTCCTCCACGCCGTCCTTGCCCGCGTCCACCACTCCATCGAAGCGTGGCGTCTGCCGGGCCAGGTTCGCAAGGGGGTCCGGAACGCCGGTGGCTACGGGGGCGAGCGTTCCAACCATCCCGAGCATCTGGAGACCGCTCATGCCCTGCATCTCCGGTGGGAGTGCCTGATCGTAGGGGGTGCGGGTGAGCGCCTTGAGCACGTCTGCGCCGAACTTGGCCCAATGCGCCGTTGAGACCACGAGCACCGGATCGAAGCCACGGAGCCGTTCGGCCACCTCCCACGCCACCGCCGTGTGCGGGTCCATGAGGTAGCCGTGCTCCTGGTAGACGCGCGCGATGGTGGACAGGCTCTCGTCGTTGCTCGCCCAGTCGGCGACGAGAAGCTCGCGCACCTTTGCGAAGGTCTCGCGGTCGACCGTGAATGTGCGGTTGGCGGCAAGCTCGGCCATCCACTCGCGCACGGCCTCAGGGCCCGCGAGGTGGTAGAGCAGGCGCTCCAGGTTGCTTGATATGAGTATGTCCATGCTCGGGCTCGGCGTGGTGACGAACTCACGTCCCGAGATGTCGTAGGTGCCGGTGGCGATGAAGTCGGTGAGCACGTTGTTCTCGTTGCTCGCACAGAGCAGACGTCCGATCGGCACGTCGGCACGCTTGGCGTAGTAGGCGCCGAGGATGTTGCCGAAGTTGCCCGTTGGTACGCACACGTCCATGGGCGAGCCAGGCTTCACGCCGCCGGAAGCGACCATGTCCGCATAAGCGCTCACGTAGTACGCGATCTGCGGGAGCAGACGGCCCCAGTTGATGGAGTTGGCGGAAGACAGCCGGAGCCCGTGACGCTCGTGGAGTTCCGTGGCGAACGCATCATCGTTGAACGCCGCCTTCACGGCTGTCTGGCAGTCGTCGAAGTTCCCGCGAACACCGAACACTCCCACGTTCTCCCCGCGCTGGGTCACCATCTGCAGGCGCTGGATGTCGCTCACGCCGCCATCGGGATAGAACACGACGATCCCGGTGTGGGCACGGTCAGCGAAGCCTTCGAGGGCGGCCTTGCCTGTGTCACCCGAGGTCGCCACCAGGATGAGGAAGTCATCGGCGATCTCGCCCGAGGACTGCATCGCGTCGACCGCCTCTGAGAAGAACAGCGGCATGCACTGGAGCGCCATGTCCTTGAAGGCGCTCGTGGGCCCGTGCCAGAGCTCGAGCACGTGAGTGCCGGCCGTCACCTCGACCACGGGGGCGATGCACTCGTCGTCCCACTGCGCGCCGTAGGCGGTCTGCATGAGTTCGCCGACGCGTTCCTCAGCGACATCCACACCGAAGCGCTCGAACACCCGGGCTGCACGATGCCAGTACGGCATCTCCGCAAGTCCGAGCACCTCATCGAGCGAGAACGACGGGATGGCCTCGGGTACGAAGAGGCCGCCGCCGGGCGCGATGCCTTTCACCACCGCCCTGCTGAACGTAGGGCGTGAGTCGTCGAGCGCGCGTGTATCCGTGTACCGCATGTGTCCGTCCATGTACGCATGGTACTCGAAGTGCGCCCGTGGTGCCGCCGATCATCAGGTCCGCCATCAGCCGGCCGCCTGTGGGGTGCGTCACTTCAGCCGGGCGCGGATGCTGCTACGTGTGGCCTCGCTCACAACATCCGGACCGCCGAAGACATCCCCGCGGCCTATCGCGTACTAATGCGTCGCGAGGAAGTCGGCAAGACCCTGCGGGACCGTTGTGTTACCCGTCAGCAGGAGCGGGCTGCCGTAGTACCCACATGCCGCCCCGCCGCCCAGGGCGTCGGGGAAGCCCGCACCGGTAGCGATTCCGATCACGTCGAAGTCCAGCGCTCGGAGGTAGTAAGCATTGCGCGCGATGACGGCAGCGGTGGCGTAACGGTCGGCGCCGTACCAGCGCTCCGAAGGCGGGCTGCTCATCCACGCGAGGTGGCCGTCGACCTGCGCCTTCGCGTGGTCGCTCACCGCCGTCACGCCTCCGATGATCACCGCGTCCTCGATCTCGACGTCGACGAACCAGTCGTTCACGCTTGCGGGGAGCGCAGCAGACGGTGTGAGCAGGACGGGCCTGTGCATGCCGGCGGCAGCGGGTCCCGCTGCGAGCGCGTCGGGGAACGCATCGCCCCGGGCGACGAAGACGCCCTTGTCCCAGATGATGCCGTCAAGCTCGAGCTGCTGCGTGTACTTGCGGGCGATCTCGACGGAGGTCTCGTACCGGTCGTCGCCTGCCACCCTATCGACCTTCGCGCCCAATGCGAAGACCGAGTCGGCCACTCCTTGCGATACGACATCCTCGCCGCCGACGATGATGACCCGCCATGGCTTCAAGCGCTTCAGCTCATCGATCACGACTTGCGGAAGTGAGGCGCCGCGCGTCAAGAGCAGGGGAGCGCCCAGCTGGGCGGCCAGGGGTGTGGCCGCGAGCGCGTCGGGGAAGTTCTCCCCGGTCGCGAGTATGACGGTGTAGCTGTTGGTGATGTTGCCATCCCAGCCGTTGACCGGCCCGTCGGGGAAGTAGGCCTTCGAGATCTCAACTGCAGTAGCGTAGCGGTCGGGCCCCTCGGTGCGGTCCACGCGCGGCTTGTCAGCCGCCATCCAGATGTCGCCGATGGAGCCCGCTTGGTAGACGAGCCGGTTGCCGAAGATCGACGGCCGCGTGAAGTTCTGCGACTCGTCGTTGGTCGCGTCAAGGACCGAGTTGACGTCGACGATGAAGAAGTGCAGGGCCCGGTTGGCGTCGGGATCGGTCTCCCATGCCTCCCATACGAGACTTCGGTCGAACAGGTTCGGCCGTGTCATCTGCTGTGAGAAATCCGGCAGGAAGGTTCTCGAGCGCCAGCGCAGGTCGATCAGCGCGGTGCGTGAGGTGAGTCCCGCGAGCTGTACGTACGCGCGCCTCGCGTGCAGGCGGATGTGCTCGATCGACGGGTAACTGGCGAGCGGGTTCACTGCCGGGTAGATCTCAACAGGGAGGTTCATCTCACCCAGCCGCCAGCTGTAGAGCCTGTCCTGCGCTGGCCGGCAACGGAGAAGACGGCGATGTCACCGTCCACGTCCCAGTGCTCCACACCGGTGGACTCCGGGACTGTCGACATCGTTTGCGCTGCGAAGTCCCAGTACTCGAGGCTATCCGTCGCGAGGTCCTTCCATACGACGTGGCTCGCGCTGATGCGTGGCCGTACCTGTGCGGCGATACCGCTGCCGATCAGGCGCCCCGAGCCGGGAGAAGCTTCACGCAGGTCGAGATAGTAGATGTCACCGTTATCCGACTGTGTGGACTCGTAGGCGACCCTGCCCGCAGCCACATCGGGGTTCGTCTGGTCCGAGGCGAGGATCGGGTAGTTCGTGCCGTTTCCTGTCCGGAGGTTGTGGAAGGCGATGTTCCAGAACTGCTCGTCGGGGTCGGACGCGAACGAGTTCCTATACTGGTAGACAATGAACTCGCCGTCGATCTCGGGGTTCTGTTGGTGCAGGAGGCCGATCTTGAGCGGCCCCTGGTCGAGGTAGAACTTCGGGTAGTCGGCTGTCGTGAGCGCGTTCGCGTGCCCGAGCGGCACAAGCGCCAGCCCTGCGATCAGAGTGAGAGCCATCGGGACGACGAGCCGGTTCCGGGTCATGTCCCGCCTCCCCCTGTTGCCGCGCATGCACGGCGCCGTCACTGTGGGCCGTGTGCGCCCCCAGCGCACGCAGCCCCTTATGGCACTGATACCCAGCGGCGGAGCACTACAGGTGCTCGGCTCCGGCGTTGTGCGAGAATCCCCGGAAAGGAGGTCACATGGCACACTACAAGTTCGACATCGCCAAGCTCGAGAAGCTGAACGACCCCGCGCGGTTCGAGAGCCTGCCGCCCGACCTGTTCTTCGCCGCGCTCGACGTGCCGGACGGTCCGTCGGTGATCGTGGAGATCGGCGCGGGGACCGGACTCTTCGCCGAGGCGATCGCCGGGCTGGCGCCGCAGGCCACGGTCTACGTGGCGGATATCGCCGAGGAGGCCATCGAGTGGATGCGGGAGAACCGGGTCGGCGTGGCGGAGGGCCGGATCGTGCCGGTGCTGGCCGGGGAGACGCATGTCCCGCTGGACGACGCCATCGCGGATGCCCTCTACATGATCAACATCCACCACGAGTTCGTGGACACGGCGGCTTCGTATCGGGAAGCGCTCCGGTTGTTGAAGCCCGGTGGTCGTCTGCTCGTGGTCGACTGGGCCGCACGGGAGACCCCGAAGGGGCCACCGCAGGCCGTGCGCGCCACGCCGTCCGGACTGGCTGAATGTCTCGAAGGCGCGGGGTTCGTCGACGTGACGGTGGACGATTCGGCGCTGCCTTGGCACACCATGGCCACGGCCCGGCGATCGGTGGAGTAAGCCCGGCCGGCTGGAGGACGGTTCCCCAGCCGGCCGTGTGTGCCAGTAGAGGTAGTCGTCCAGACGCCCGAACACGTAGGGGCTCACCACTGCCTCGCCGCCGTAGACCTCCATGCCGCCGAGTTCGTACCTCGTCGTGCCAAGGAGGTCGTCGAGGTCTTCCGGTATCGATGACGGGGGCGTGAGCAGGAGCGGGCTGCCGAAGTAGCCGCAGGCGGCGCCGCCGCTGAGCGCGTCGGGGAAGTCCATACCGGTTGCCACGCCTACACGGTCGTAGTCGAGCCATCCGCGGGACACGCCTGTCTGGCGCACTCGATGGCCGTGGCGTAGCGGTTGGCGCCCCACCACCGTACCGCCGCGTCACCGAGCAGGTCGCCGATGTCCTCGGCCGTGGGCGCCGAGATGGCTGCTGTCCCGCCGATGACGTAGCCGTCGTTGATGTTGAAGTTCGCCACCGTCTGCGCTGTCACGGCCGGTACCGAGTCCTTGCGGACCAGCAGCACGGGCACGCCGATGGCGTACGCGTGGGGCGCTATCGCCAGCGCGTCGGCAAAATCGTCACCGCGCACGAAGAAGGCGTCTCGTCTCCACCAGCGGTTCTCGTTACCCATGATGTCGACGAGGAACGGTACGATCCTGGCGGCGGTCTCGTAGCGGTCCGACCCGGCGATACGCTGCCAGGAGATGCCCATGTCATCGAGCTCGTCGGTGACGGCGGTACCGATCGCCGCTTCTCCGCCGATCACGAAGACGAAGGTTGTGTCCAGCCGTTCGAGTTCTGCTGAGATCGGAGCGGGCAGGTCGTTCTGTGCCGACAGGAGCAGGGGGCTCTCGAGTGCTCCCGCAAGGCCGCTTGCGGCGAGGGCGTCGGCGAACCCGACGCCGGTGGCGAGGACCGCGGTGCCCGACTTGATGAACCTGTTCGCTGAGATCTTGGCCGGGGTCTCGTAGCGGTTGGCGCCGGAGATGCGCTGTGGTTCGAGCGCCGCTGTCGCCAGGGCGATATCGGAGTCAAGACCCGGGTCGAGGATATACGCTACCGCGTGTCCGTAGACATCCGGCGCCACTTCGTTGGCTGCAGTCGTGGCGACATCCTGGTAACCCGGCGTCTCGGGACCCCACTATGCGAGGATGTCGTTATCGCCTGTGCGGTCGTCCTGCCACGGCAGCAGGTCGCCCGAGATCGCCGGTGAGGGCTGCGTGGCGACGTTGTTCGTCACCTGGGCCACAACGCCCGTGCGCACGTTGGCCACCCATATGTTCTTGTCGTCGGTGCTGACAAGATACTCGCTCCAGGTCACCGCGTCGCCGTGGATGTCCACCGAGTCCGCGACGATCCTTCGTACGCTTGAGTCCACCTCGCGCACGGTGATCTCGGCGGTGGTCTCCGTGTCGTAGACGTACACTCCCTGTTTTCCAGCCACCTTCTCGTCGTCCATCCATGCCAGTCGGCCGGAATCGATGCAGAGCCCGTTGGGCAGGTTGCATGCGTCGACTACCCCTGCGGCGTGACGCTCGAGGTCGTAGAAGCGGATCTTGCGCCCGATGCCGAGGCCGTCGATCCACGCGATCGTGTTCCCATCGATCACCGGCCCCACATCGTCTCGCGTGTCTGTCGTGATGCGCGCGGGCGGAGTGGCGTTCGAGAGGTCGTCGTACCAGACCTCGCCATCGGTCTCGGCGTTGCTGATCCACACCACGCGGCTTCCCGAAACGTCGGTGGAGTGTTGGTCGATCCCGTCACCGGCACCGAGCACGAGCGGGGTCGAGGGTGATTGACGGTCGTGCACGACCACGTCCCGGTCGGTGCCGTCGTTGCGTGCGCGGTATGTCGCGATGTAGCGGCCACCGATGTGCGGTTGGCCGTACCAGTAACCCGGTGTGTCCAACACCACGCTGCCGCTGAACACGAGTGCGTCCGATGCCGCCGACGGCACAGCGAGCGCCAACGTCACCGCCAGTACGATGGAAGCGGACAGGATCCGATGCTGACGCTTCATGCGGGCCACCCCCCCCCGGGCACGTGAGCCGATACGAATTCGTACCCGTTCGGGGGTCTATTCGTGCGTGCCGAACTGCCTCGAGAGCCCGCGTCCCACGATCGCGCTGTTCAACTGGTCGCAGAGCGCCTGGCGTGTGTACCTGCCCGGGGGCAGTCCGGTGACCACGTCCATCGCGTCGGGAGGCAGGTCGAAGGTCTGCGCCATCACCACGGCGTCCAGCTGCGTCGTGGTGGTCTCTCTGCGAGAGAGTGCGTCGAGCCACCGCTGTATTTGCTCGCGGTCCTCTTCCATCTCTATCCGTTCACCGGTGCGCATGATGTCATGACTCGATGAACTCCTCGGCGAGCAGATCCATGAGCAACCCGTCGCTCCACTGGCCGCTCGGGTCGCGTTCGTACCTGCGCATCACGCCCACCGGTTTGAAGCCCACCTTCCGGTACACATGAATCGCGCGGTCGTTGTGGACGGAGGGGTCGATGGTGATCCGGTGGTGGCCACGTTCCTCGATGAGGTAGCGGATCAGGCGCCGGAGCACCGCGGTTCCCAGGCCGCGGTCCTGGAACGCATCGCCGAGGGTGATGTCCACGCCTGCGTGGCGGTATCCCGGGTCGTTCTCCTCATGGAACTGGACGACGCCCGCGATCTCGCCGCCGACAATCACGAGATGGGTCATCCCGGCGCTGGGGCTGAAGAGATCATGCTCGAGCTTCTCGGTATCATAGGAGCCCTACCACCGCGCCACGCCCGGTTGCCGGAGCAGGTCCAGGACCGCATCCGCGTCGGATCGCTGGAGCGGTCGCAGCGTGAAGCCCTTACCTTCGAGTTTGGGCAGCGAGTGGCCGGGATGCATCAGGTGCGACCTCTCCGTTTGTGTGCGGCCAGGGCGGACAGGTACGATTCTACCCGCTGACAGCCTGCGGAGGGAGCGCCCGTGAAGCACGTGATCCTCATCCTCGATGGTGCGGCCGGGTGGCCGTTGCCCGAACTGGGCTCCAAGACGACGCTTGGCTACGCACACACACCGAACCTCGACGCGTTGGCGGCGATGGGCATCGTGGGGCTCGCACAGACGGTGCCTCTGGGGGTGGAGCCTTCGTCCTCGGCCGCGTGCACGTCGATCCTGGGGTACGACCCGGTCGCCGACTACGTAGGCCGCGGCGCTATCGAGGCCGCCAGCCTCGGCATAGAACTGGCCGATGACGAAGTGGCGATGCGCATGAACCTGGTGAGCGTTGCCGACGGGGTCATGGCCTCGTACGCTGCCGGCCATATCGCCACCGAGGAGTCGCGGCGGATCGTCGGCGAACTGGCCGAGGCGCTCGGCGATACGACGTTCACGTTCCATCCCGGTCTGGCGTACCGGCACATCCTGGTGGTGAAGGGGCATCCCGAGGTGCTTGACCTGGCGTACACCCCGCCCCACGACATCAGTGACAGGCCGGTGGAGGGCAGCCTTCCCTCGGGTGAGGGCGCGGAGTTGTTGCTCGACCTGATGGAGCGGGCGCGTCCGGTGCTGCACGCCTCGGCGGTGAACGCCGAGCGTGTTGCGCGAGGAGACCTCCCGGCCAACGAGATCTGGCCCTTCTGGCCGGGAGCGGCGCCCCGTGGGCTGCGTCCGTTCGGAGAGGTCAGGGGCGTGAGCGCGGCGCTTACCTCGGGAGTGGACCTGCTGAACGGCCTCGCGGTGCTCTTTGGCATCGATCGCCTGAGCATCGCCGGCGTCACCGATGGTTCCGACAACGACTACCGGGCCCAGATAGAGGGCGCGCTTGCCGTCTTGGACGACCACGATCTCGTGGTGGTGCACGTGGAGGCTCCCGACGAGGAGGGTCACGCGGGTGACATGCAGGGGAAGATCGCCGCGATCGAGGCCATCGACCGCGAGATCGCGAGCGTGTTGCGCGAGCGGATCGGGGAGGTGCGGGTGCTTGCGATGCCCGATCACCCCACGCCCATCGAGCTGAAGACACACGTGGGGGAGCCGGTGCCGTTCCTGCTGGCGGGCCCCGGAATCCTGGCCGACCAGGCGGCGGCGTTCACGGAGGCCGAAGCCGCAGCCACCCGCCGGGTGATCGATCCCGGCCGCGGTGTCGTCGATCTGCTGCTTGCGTAGGCCGGGCATCCCTCTGACATGCGTACGGGGCGGGGCCGCATCATCGGCCCCGCCCCGCGTGCGAGGGGAGGGAGGTTCACGCTCGTATCCGGAGCACCTCCGGGTACGACACCACTATCCATCGCCGGTGTGCGGATGCGGTGCGCCGGTCGTGGAGATGTCGTGGAACAAGTGACTCGGTCCGCATGTCAGAGGGTGGGCTACACTGGAACACATGCCGACGTACGAACACCCACGCCCTGCGCTCACCGCCGATGTTGTGGCGCTCGCCCACGGACCCGCGGGTCTCGTGGTGCTGCTGGTCCGGCGGGCTCATGAGCCGTTCGAAGGCCGTTGGGCGTTACCCGGCGGTTTCGTGGACGAGGGCGAGGTCCCCGAGGCTGCGGCCGAGCGCGAGCTCGAGGAGGAGACTGGGCTGCGGGTGGGGCCGCCTCTGTCGCTCGTGGGAGTCTATGGGGAGCCCGGCCGCGACCCGCGTGGATGGACGGTATCGGCCGCGTATCTGGCCGTGCTCGACGAGCCCGCGGTCGTGCTCGGCGGTGATGACGCCGCCGAGGCGGCGTGGATGCCTGCAACGGATCTGCCCGGCCTCGCTTTCGACCACGACGTGATCGTACGCGACGCGCTTGCGGCTGCCGGTGAGTTGACACCCCGGGGGAGCGACCGTACCCTTACCTGACAATCGAACAGATTCACGCCAGTGATGGGGATGAGTACGCGATCCCGAGTAGGGCGGCAGAGAGCCGGGGTAGCTGCGAACCGGCGCCCGAAAGAACGCGGAACATGGCCCCGGAGGCATCCGGAGGAAACGCGCGAGTACGTCGATGCGCCGAGTAATACCGGACGGAGGCTCCCGTTACCAAGGGCTCGAGAGCATCGGACACCCGGCGTAGTCCCGCCCGCCGGACACCACCACCGTCCCGTGCTCGAGACGAGGCCACGAACGTGGCGAAGTCGGGTGGTACCGCGGAGGACGCATGAAGCGCCTTTCGCCCTGACGAACAGTCCGGGCGGGAGGTGTTTTTTTCGTGTTCGGAGGTAGACGGTATGGCCAAGACCTGGCAAGAGATCAACGAACGCATAGCCAGCGGGGCGGCGGTCGTCTTCACGGCCGAAGAGTTCGCCGTGCTTGCGGCTGAGGAAGGCGTGAGCGCCGCGGCGAAGAAGGTCGACGTGGTGACGACAGGCACGTTCGGTCCGATGTGCTCGTCTGGCGTGGTGCTCAACTTCGGACACTCGGATCCGCCGATCCGGATGACCGAGCTGACGCTGAACGACGTTCCGGCCTACGGCGGGCTTGCCGCTGTGGACACCTACCTGGGCGTCACGGAGACGAGCCGCGTACGGGGTATCGAGTACGGTGGCGCCCACGTGATCGAAGACCTTCTGAGGGGCCGGGCGGTGCGGCTGAGGGCGGCGAGTCCGGGGACCGACTGCTACCCGCGTACCGAGATAGACACATGGGTCACGCTGGAGGAGCTTAACCAGGCGTACTTCTTCAACCCCCGGAACGCGTACCAGAACTACGCGGTGGCCGTGAACACGAGCGATCGCGTGCTCCATACGTATCTGGGGACGCTCTTGCCGCGCCTGGGGAACGCCACGTACTGCTCGGCGGGCGCGCTTTCACCGCTGCTCAACGACCCCACGTATCGCACGCTAGGCGTGGGTTCGCGCATCTTCGTTGCCGGCGCCCCGGGATATGTGGCCTGGGAGGGCACGCAGCACAATCCGCATGGCGACCGTGATGCGCACGGCGTACCCGTGAGGCCCGCCGGCACCCTGGCGGTGATCGCGGATCTGAAGCAGGCGAGTCCCGAGTACTTCTCGGCGGCGACGTTCACGGGCTACGGCGTCTCGAGCTTCGTGGGTATCGGCGTGCCGATACCGGTGCTCGACGATGACATCGCGGCCACGCTTGCTTTGACCGATGCCGATATCACCGCGACCATCTACGACTACAGCGTCCAGCGACGCTCGCGTCCGTCGCTTGGGACGGCTTCGTACGCCGATCTTCGCAGCGGGACGATCGAGATAGATGGCAGGAAGGTCCCCACCGGTCCGATCTCGTCGCTCCCCAAGGCGCGGGCGATCGCGACGGAGTTGAAGCGGTGGATCACCGACGGGCGGTTCGCGTTGGCGGAGCCGGTACAACTGCTCCCGCAGGTCGGCTCGCCCGGTACGAGACCGCTTGAGATCAGGACAGGGGAGGCGATCTGACGATGGCACGCAAACGGCTCGATCTCACGTTCCCGCCCCGGCAGTCCCTCAAGCCGATCATCTACCACCTCGTGAAGGACTACGACCTTGTGCCCAACATCCTGCGCGCGCAGATCCACCCCGCCCAGGAAGGGCGGATGGTGCTCGAGGTGACAGGCACCAGGGAGGATTACGCCGCAGGTGTGGCGTTCCTGGAGGAGCAGGGCCTCACGGTGAACGAGGCTGCGAGCGATATCGTGCTGGACGATGCCCAGTGTGTGGACTGTGGGCTGTGCAGCGCCGTCTGCAAGCCCGGTGCGCTCACCCTCGACCCTGTGACCCAGACGCTCCGGTTCGACAAGGACAAGTGCGTGTACTGCGAGGCATGCGTGATCGCCTGTCCGCGCAGGGCCATCACGTTGCGCTTCTGATCGGCGGGAAGGAGGACACATGCCTCAGCTGCCGTTCGTCCAGACGATGGCGGCCGCCGGCCTGGCGGCGATCGCGCTGGTGGTGCTTGCCATGCCCATGGGAGCCTGGCTGGGAGCCCGTGCCGGCCTGAGAGTGCTGCGCTTCAGCCTCGCGGGCGTCGCCGCGACCTTCATCGGCTGCATCGGCTGGGGAGCGCTCACCGGCGACCTCGCCGTCTTCAACGCCCGGATGGGTTTCGATGACTGGCTGCAGATGGGGGCGTTCTTCGGGATCGTGTACATCACGGGCTACCGGTTCGTGGCGGCCTACCTGAGCGACAAGCTCCGGGCGGGTCGGCCCGGGAGTCCTGCGGGAGACGCGGAGACCACGGGAGGCGCGGATGCCTGATATCGGACTGCGGCTTGGCCGCGAGGTTCTTGTCATCGACGGCGCGATGGGCACCATGCTCCAACGACACGACATCCCCTCGGGCCAGTCGCTGATGCAGCTGAACGTCACCGCGCCCGAGTTGGTGGAGGAGGTGCACCGCCTGTACTCGCTCGCGGGAACGGACTGCGCCACCACGAACTCGTTCGGGGGGTCTCGGCACAAGCTTGAAGCTTATGGCCTTGGTGACCAGGTGACAGACCTCAACCGGGCGGCGGTGCGTCTCGCGCGCTCAGGCGGGGCGCCGCACATCCTCGCTGACATGGGTCCCACCGGGCTGGTGATGGAGCCGCTCGGCAGTGCGACGTTCGACGAGGTCTTCAAGCAGTTCGCGGAACAGGCGTCGGCGCTCGCGGCCGAGCATCCCGATGCGCTGTTCATCGAGACGATGACCGACATCGCCGAGGCGCGATGCGCCGTGCTTGCGGCGCGTTCGGTCACCGATCTACCCGTGCTCGTGACCGTGACGTTCGGGCTGAGCGGGCGCATGGACCTGTCGGGCACCAGCCCTGAATCGGCTGCGGTGATACTCGAGGCGGCCGGGGCGACAGCGGTGGGGATGAACTGCGGGCTCGGCCCGGAGCAGATGCTGCCGCTCGTCGAGCGGATGGCAGAGGCCACATCGTTGCCGATCATCGTCCAGCCCAACGCTGGCATGCCCCGGCTCGAGGGTGGCGTGACGGTGTTCCCTGGCACGGCGGACGAGATGGGCTTGTATGCCGCGCGTTTCGTGGATGCCGGGGCTTCCCTCGTTGGATCGTGCTGTGGCTCGACGCCCTCGTTCACCGGCGCGATCGTGGACTTCGCCAAAACGCGCGACCTTGCTGATCGGCCGGAGCCCGGACCGGGTGTCGTGCTGGCGGGCCCGCGCGACGTCGTGCGGATAGGCGACGGTGCGCCGCTCGTGCGCGTGGGGGAGCGGATCAATCCGACGGGCAAGAAGCGGCTTGCCGAGAGTCTTCGAGCAGGGCGACTGGATGTGGTGCGCGAATACGCGATCGAGCAGGCCGACGCAGGAGCTGACCTGCTCGATGTGAACGTGGGCGCGGCGGGCGTGGAGCAGGTCACCGTGCTCCCTGCCGCGGTGTTGGCGTTGAGCGGACTCGTGGACCAGCCGCTGGTGATCGATACGACCGATCCAGTGGCGCTGGAGGCGGCGTTGCGGGTCTACCCGGGCCGCGCGCTCATCAACAGCGTGAGCGGCGAGGCGGCCTCGATGGAATCCGTGCTTCCGTTGGCGCGGCGGTACGGGGCAGCAGTGGTCGTGCTTGCGCTCGACGACGATGGCATCCCCGCGACAGCGAGTGCGCGAGCGGACGTGGTACGGAAGGTCCGCGACGCGGCGCGGAACAGCGGGCTCACCGATCATGACCTCGTGGCTGACACGCTGGTCCTCGCCGCCGCGACGCAGGCCGACGGCGCCAGTGCGACGCTCGAGGCGATCGCGACGGTGTCGGACAAGCTCGGCCTGGCCACAATCGCGGGAGTGAGCAACGTCAGCCACGGTCTTCCTGGCCGCGCGATGCTGAACGCGCGCTTCCTGGAGCTTGCAGCCGGGGTGGGTCTTGACGCTGCCATAGTCAACCCCTCGGAGTCGGTCTCGATGGACGCTGCCGCTTCGGATGCTGCCGATGACGTGCTGTACGGGCGCGACGCGAGAGCCGAGCGCTGGATAGCGCTCATCGCCTCACGAAGCGCCGAGCAGGACCAAGGTGTGGCGGAGACGCCCGGCGATCCGGCGGCACGTCTCGGCATGGTCATCGAACGCGGCGATGCCGACTCGGCGCCCGGGCTGGTGGACACGCTCGTTGGTGACGGCATGGTGCCGCAGGCGGTCATCGCAGGGGTGCTCACACCGGCGATCCAGAGGCTCGGCGACGCGTACGGTCGCGGTGACGTGTTCCTGCCGCAGCTGATAGCGGCGGCCGAGGCCATGAAGGCGGCTGTCGTTCGTGCAAAGGCGTACCTTCCTGAAGGGTCAGCCACACATGAGGGTCGTGTGGTGTTCGGCACGGTGAAGGGCGACATCCACTCCATCGGCAAGGATATCTGCGTCAGCATGCTGGAGAGCCAGGGGTTCCTCGTGGACGACCTGGGCGTCGATGTCTCGACCGAGCGGTTCGTGGATGCGGCTGAGGCCGCTGACGCCGTGTGCCTATCCGCACTCATGACCACCACGCTCCGCACGATGGAGCGCACCGTGGCGGCCATCCAGGAGCAGGCGGAAGTCCCCGTCTTCGTGGGCGGCGCCGTGGTGACTCGCGATTTCGCGGACCGTCTCGGGGCGGGGTATTCTGAGGATGCGCCGGGCTGCGTACGCGTGGTCCGGGATGCCGTGACTGCGCGCAAGGGGAACAGATGATAATCACACGACCACGCGATTGGGATCGGATCAAGGCCAACCTGTCGGACATCGCCGCAAGGCGGGTGTTCGTGATGGGTTGCGGCCAGTGCGCCGCGGTCGCCCATACGGGTGGCGAGAAGGAGGTCCTGGAGACGGCGGAGAGGCTCCGTGCCGAGGGTTATGAGGTGACCGGTTGGGCCGTCGGCGAGGTCACGTGCCACCTGAACGGTACCAAGCTCGAGAGCCGGAAGCATCGCTCGGAGATCGACGACGCTGACGCGGTGCTCGTGCTGGCATGCGGTGCGGGCGTGCAGACGACCGCCGACGCGATCGCCAAACCCGTGTTCCCGGGGCTTGAGTCGCTGTTCCTCGGCACGGTGATACGCAACGGCATCTTCGAGGAACGCTGTCAGACATGCGGCGACTGCGTCCTGGATAAGACCGCGGGGATATGTCCGGTAACGACGTGCCCCAAGGGGCTGCTGAACGGCCCGTGCGGCGGCATGTGGAACGGCATGTGCGAGGTCCTGACCGACCGTGAGTGCACTCACGTGCGGATACAGCGCCGTCTTGCCGAGCAGGGACGGACGCGCAACTCCACACTCGAGCCGAAGGACTTCAGCACCGCGCTTAAGCCTGGTGGCGTGAACATCCGGCAGCAGGGAGGTGGGCGATGAGCCGCCTGCGAGAGCTGCTGGAGTCGGGGGAGTTCGTCGTGACCGGGGAAGTCGCACCGCCGCGCGGCACGGACCTGGCCGACATGCACGCGTCGGTGGACCTCCTGGCGCCGCACTGCCATGCGCTCAACGTCACCGACAACCAGGGCGCCAGCCTCCACTTGTCGAGCCTCGCAGCGTCCAGGGCGATCCTGGAGCGCGGCATCGAGCCGATCTTCCAGCAGACATGCCGCGACCGGAACCGCCTCGCGCTGCAGTCGGATCTGCTCGCCGCGTGGTCGCTCGGCCTGGAGAACGTGCTCGTGGTGACCGGCGACGATCCGCGCGCCGGCGACCATCCGCACGCGAAGGGTGTGTTCGACCTCGACTCGACGCAGTTGGCCTCGATAGCCCTGGGCATGAACGAAGGCCGCGACATGATGGGTCGCGACCTCAAGGGCGGCACTGACTTCTACATCGGCGCCGCGATGTTCCCTGAAGCCGAGCCCTGGGATGTCCAGCTCGCGCGAATCGAGCAGAAGGTCGCGGCCGGGGTACGCTTCTTCCAGACCCAGGCGATCTTCGACATGGACAAGCTGCAGCGGGCCGTGGACGCTGTGCGTCCGTTGGGAGTGAAGGTCATCGCGGGGGTGCTCGTCATCCGAAGCCCACGCGTCGTGGATTTCGTGAACCGGAACCTCGCGGGCCTCATGGTGCCCGATCATGTGGCGGATCGCATCCGTTCGGCGTCGGACCCGGCGGAAGAGGCCGTCCGTCTGGCGGCCGAGCAGGTGCGTGACATCCGTGAGATAGCCGACGGCGTACATGTCATGCCGCTGGGCCTGGACACGGAGGTCGGTCGCATCCTTGACGGAACGGGGTAGCGGGAGCGTGCGGCGGATCGCCCTGTATAGCGATGTCCACGGCAACCTCGCCGCGCTCGAGTCGGTGCTCGAGGACATGGAGGCGCGAGGGGTGTCGGAGCGCTACTGCCTCGGGGATCTCGTCGGTTACGGTCCACGTCCCGTGGAGGTGGTGGAGCGGATCCGGGACCTCGGCGACCCGGTTGCGCAGGGGAACTACGATAGGGCGATCAGCGAGCACGACGCGAGTCCCGGAAGCCGTTACGAGAGCGCCCGGGAGACGCTCGACGGTGCCGAGTCGTACGCGTACACGGTGTCTTCCCTGTGTTCCGAGCATGTCGACTTCCTGGGGCGGCTCGCTGCGGAGGTCGTACTGGACGCCGATGGCGTGCGTATCCTGTTGTGTCACGGGTCCCCCCGCCGGATGATCGAGGTCGTCGATGCCGACACTCCGCCGGCCTCACTGGCCGCTCACATCCAGGAAGCTGGAGTGGACGTCGTGTGCTGCGGCCACGTCCACGTCCCGTTCCATCGTTCCATGCCCACCGAGAGCAGTGTGCTGCACTGGGTGAACGCGGGTTCAGTGGGCCGTCCGCGCGACGGCGATCCGCGCGCGGCGTGGGTGGAGCTGGTCCTTGGCACGCATGAGGAGGTCCTCGCCGCCGCGCCGATGGATATCGCGTGCCGTCGTGCCGGGTGCACCGACGTCTGGATAAGCACCATCACCCATCGTGTGGCGTACGACGTTGAACCGGTGATCCACGACATGATCGCCGTCGGCCTTCCACCCACACTCGCTGCCGGTCTGCGCAGCGGCCTCGAAGAGCATGCGTGGGAAGCGCTCATGGCTGAGCGCGCTGCGCACGACGCCGAAGAGACGGCTTCGCAGGATCCGGTCCGGGCCGAGTATCTTCTGCAGACGTGTGGCCATGACGGGGAATCATGCACCTGCGCGATCGACGACCGCATCGCTTCGTACGAGTCGCTGGCGCGGCTGTTCCGTGATGATGTGTCGGGAGTAGTGGTCGCGATCCGTCACCTCAGGACCGCCATGAGATCCTGCCGGGTGAGCCGCAATGTGGACGAGCAGGCGATACGCGAGGCGTTCGGTGATGCCGATCGCGCTGTCAGGACCGGGGAAGGGCGCCGGGCGTTCCTCGAGGAGCGACGGCGTCTGTTCGGGGGTGAGTCCCGCTTCGACCCCTTCTCGAACGTCCTGTCTCCGGATGAGTCGACCTATGTCAGCGCCGATCCGGATACGTGCGTGGTCGTGCTCGGACTCACCTATCGCGAGGGCAGGTTCACGTCCCCGGTGATCGGCGGCATAGAGCGCGGCATGGGTGACATCGCAACGGAGCTCTCGTACATGGGACACTGTCTTCGCATGGCCGCAGCGGGCGATCCGGCCGCGGCGGTCAGAGCGCGCCGGTTCTTCATCGAGCACCTGTCCACCTGGGCGGTCCTGTTCGCCGTGGTCGTAGCGAGAGAGGCGCGCGACCCGGTCATGAGGTACGCGGGGCTTGCGCTGGACAAGTTCCTCACGTGTGAAGCGGCCACCTTCCGCCACTCGGTTCCGAGCCACTGTGGCGCGAGGTCACGCGGCCTTCGGGACTGACGCTGCGTGCTATCATGCCGGATACGTTCCCGCGACGAGAGAGGCGACCCACGATGAGCGGATCTGCAGGCCCGAGCCTTGATGTCTGGCTGGCCGAGGCCAAGCGCGAGGCGAGCGCGGCCGACGTGGGGATGTACCTGTGTCACAACGGCGTCGTCCGCTCGTATTCGCGCGACGGCCGGCCGGTTATCTCCATGGACCTCTCGGTCGATCGTGAGCGGCTCGAGGAGCTCGTGTCGACAGCCCGGATGATGGAAGGCGTGTCGATCGTGCGCGTCTGGGTCAACGAGGGTCATCTCGAGGTAGGTGACGACATCATGTATGTGATGGTGGGCGGTGACATCCGGCCCAACGTCATCGAGGCGCTCACCGCGCTGGTAGGGATGATCAAGTCCGAGGTGGTCACGGAGAAGGAGCAGCGGCCGGAGGCGTAGTCTCCAGCGACTGTCGTTCCAGACACGGGAGGCGTCATGCATATCGTGGTGCTCGGTGGAGGCCCCGGGGGCTATGGGGCGGCGTTCGAGGCGGCGCGGCTGGGGGCCGATGTCACGCTGATCGAACGCGAGCGTCTCGGCGGCACCTGCCTCAACTGGGGCTGTATCCCCACCAAGACGATCCTGCGCTCGGCTCACATCGTCGCTGACACGCGCGACGCTGCCGAGTTCGGTCTTGATTCGGCGGTAGCCAGCGTCGATGTCCCTGCGCTGCGTTCGCGTAAGGAGCGCGTGGTCGACGAGCTGGTTGGGCAGGTCGAATCGAGCGCGAAGCGGCTGAAAGTCAAGGTCGTCACCGGTGAAGGCCGGCTTGCCGGCCCCAAGGCGGTGGAGGTGACCGTCCCGGATGGGGCGACCGAGACGATCGCCGGCGACGCGCTGATCCTCGCCACCGGTTCGACCGTCTTCAGGCTTCCCGACATCGATCACGAACTCGAGGGTGTGTGGACGAGCGATGACGCGGTGTCGCTCTCGGAGATCCCCAAGGACATCGTCATCATCGGGGGTGGCGTCATCGGGCTCGAGTTCGCGTGCGCGTACGCGGCCTTCGGCAGCGTGGTCACGGTGGTCGAGCTGATGGAGCAGGTCCTGCCCGGCAGCGACAAGCGCGTGGTGCGCCAGACCCAGGCCGCGCTCGAGGCTCTGGGGGTGGAGTTCCACCTGGGAGACGCGGTCTCGTCCGTGGAGCGTCACGACGGCCGGATGCGGAGCACGCTGCGAAGCGGGACCGTGATCGAGAGCGACGTGGTGATCAGCGCGGTGGGACGCATGCCCAACGCCGCCGGATTCGGTTACGAAGAGGCCGGCATCGAGTTCGACCGCCGCGCTGTGGCCGTGGACGAGCATCTTCGCACGAACATCCCAGGCGTGTACGCCGTCGGCGACGTCATCGGCGGCATGATGCTCGCGCACGTGGCCGAGGAGGAAGGCGTCATCGCGGCGCGGAACGCCGTGGCCGAGTCCGAACACGGTGCCGGAGCCGGGCTTGAGAGCGTCCGATACGACTGCATACCGGCCTGCGTGTACACGTTCCCCGAGGTCGCCACCGTGGGGTCGTCGCGTGACTCGGCCAAGGAGCGCGGCATCGACGCGGTCCAGGCCATCGCCAAGTTCGCGGCGAACGGGAAGGCGCTTGGCGAAGGGGAGAGCGACGGGTTCGTGCAACTGGTCGCCGAGAAGGGCAGCGCCCGCATAGTGGGCTGCCAGATCGTGGGTCCCCACGCGGTCGAGACGATCCATGAGGTCGCTGTGGCGATGCGCCATGACCTGACCGTCCGCCAACTCGCCGAGACGGTTCACGCTCACCCCACCGTCTCCGAGGTCATCCGTATGGCGTGCGCCGACGCCGCCGGGAAGTGCGGCTGCTAGTGGCCTACGAGCACGGCTCTTCGGCCCGGCGTCTGCCGGCATGGCTCCGCCGGCCCATCGCGCACGGTGGCGAATACGTCGCCGTGGAGGGCCTGCTCGAGGAGCTGCATCTCTCAACGGTATGCCGCGAGGCGAAGTGCCCCAACCGCGGGGAGTGCTACGCGAGCGGCACCGCCACCTTCCTGATCGCCGGAGACGTGTGCACGCGCGGTTGTACGTTCTGCGCGGTGGAGTCGCGTTCCCCGCTGCCCCTTGATGAGGGCGAGCCCGCTCGCGTTGCCGAGGCCGTGGCGCGCATGGGTCTGCGTCACGCGGTGATCACCATGGTCACCCGAGACGATCTGGACGATGGGGCGGCCGCTCATGTGGTGGCCACGATCGAGGCGGTACGCTCGGCATCTCCCGGGACGGCCGTCGAGGTGCTCGTGAGTGACTTCGCGGGTGAGGAGCGCGCCATCGACGCCGTCGTCGATGCGCGCCCCGAGGTCTTCAACCACAATGTGGAGACCGTGCCGCGGCTTTACCCGTCGGTGCGTCCGGGCGCGGACTACGAGAGGAGCCTGGGCGTTCTGGCCCGGGCGCGTTCGCGCGCCTCGGACATGCCGGTCAAATCGGGGATGATGCTCGGCCTCGGGGAGGCCCACGACGAGGTCGTGGACGTGATGCGCGACCTGCGGGAGGCCGGATGCGAACTCCTGACGCTCGGCCAGTATCTGCGTCCGAGCGCCCGGCACCTGCCAGTGGCCGCGTTCGTGGAGCCTGACGAATTCACCGCCCTGGCGCGTGAGGCGCGCCGCCTAGGATTCGCGGGTGTGGCGAGCGCGCCGTTCGTGCGCTCGAGTTATCACGCTGCCGAACTCGCGGAGATGTGACGGCTGCCGTTCAGACCCGTTCGACGGTGAGCGGATCGGCCGCCCGGTCGCGGCCGGCGCTCTTGGCGCTGTAGAGCGCCTGGTCGGCCGCCGCGAGCAGGCTCTCCACACGGTACGGCGGGCTGCCGGCGACGTCGTGCGCCACCGCGCTGCCGATGCTCACCGTGAGCGGGATGGCAGAGCCATCATCGGTGCTGACGCTCACCTGCCGGATCGCCTCGACGATACGGTTCGCTAGATCCACGCATTCGCTGACGCCGGTCTCCGGCGCGATCACGGCGAACTCGTCGCCGCCGTATCGGACGACGAGGTCGGACGCCCGTGTGACATGGCGCATGGCCTGGGCGATCGACGCGAGCGCGAGGTCGCCGATGGCGTGGCCGTGCGTGTGGTTGATGTCCTTGAAGCGGTCGATGTCGATGAGGAGCACTGCGAGAGGGTGCCCGTACCGGGCCGACCATGCGGTCCACTGTGGCAGGTGCGTGTAGAGCGCTCTGCGGTTGTAGAGTCCTGTCAGCGCGTCGTGGGTGGCGTAGACGGACAGCCGCCGGTTGTCCCTCCAGGAGCGCGACAACGAGGATGCCAGGAGCGCGGCAAGGGAGTCGTCGGGGTAGCGCGCGGCGATCTCGTTCACGAGCCGCTGGATGTGCGCCTGGTAGGCCGCGTGGCGATGCTCCGACTGCGCGGGTTCGGTCAACTCGATGAGTTCGCTGAAGACCGGGTCGATCATGAAGAACTCCACACGCGCGGCGAGTGCGAGCATCCTCTCCACGTCGAGCTCGCCGATCAAGCCGAGGTCGATCCGTGAGAGTTCGCCGTGCACGTCGGTCAGGCGCTCCGCGAGTCCGGTGGTGTCATTCACGAGGTCGGGGAGGAGCCCGTGCTCCCACGCCTCGAGCAGCCCTTCCCACCATCCGGTGTGCTGGGCTTCGTCCGCGGCAAGGTGTGAGAAGGTAGTGGCGAGCCCGGGCTCCGGGCACTGCTCGGCAAGCGCCGCGTAGAGCCGCTCGGCGAACCGGTCCATCTTCACGCACACGTCCAGGATCTCTCGCATGTCAGGAGCCCTTCGTCGACACCTCTTCTGTCCAGTGTATCCCCGCGGGACTGATACCATGAACCCCATGCGATGGGAGCCAAGGACATACCGCCTGGACATGGATGCCGCAGGCCTCGTCTCGTTCACCTGCGCGCAGGGCGAGACGGACCTTCATGTGAGCGCCCGCACCGGCCTGCGCGGTGAGACGGAGGTGCTCGTAGCGGGACTCCGGGCCGATCTCGAGCGTCATATCTCGGCTCACCCCCGGTGGGCCGAGAGTTACGTGCCGGTCGACGCCGGGGAGGGGGCGCCTGAGATCGTCCGCGCGATGTCAGCCGCCGCGCGGGAAGCCGGGACCGGTCCGATGGCAGCGGTCGCGGGCGCGATCGCCGAGCGGGTCGCCCGGGGCCTGCAGACGCGTTCGCGCGAGGTGATCGTTGAGAACGGCGGCGATCTGTACCTCTGCGGGGAGATGCCGAGGCGTGTCCTTGTGGTGGCGGGCGACTCTCCACTGTCTGGTAAGATCGCCGTCCATCTCGATGTCGCCGACCTCCCGGTGGCGGTATGCACATCATCGGGGAAAGTAGGGCATAGTGTGAGCCTCGGCATCGCGCACGCGGTGACGGTGCTTGCCGATGACGGCGCGCTGGCGGATGCGGTGGCCACGGCCGCCGGGAACGTGGTGCACAGTGCCGAGGATGTGGAGCGCGCGCTCGACCGTGCGATGAGCGTGAGAGGCGTGCGGGGAGCAGTGGTGATCGCGGGCGACCGGGTGGGCTTCCGCGGCCGCGTGAACGTGGGGCCCGCTGACCGCTGAGCAGGATCGACCGTGGTCTGACACGACTAAGGGGTGGACAGATGGACAGCATCGACGAACTGGATATGTTCGAGGCCGACCGGCGGCTGGCCCTCTACAACGAGTATCGGGATGCCGCTCGTGTCTTCACCTACTACATCGAGACGGAGCTTCGCGCATACCTCGCCAACGGCGTGGATGTGGAGCCCGTGAACGGTCCGGGCGGGCTGTACTTCAAGGTCACGCTCACGGACGTGTGGATCTACGAAGCGGAGCGGATGAACCGTTTCGTTCCCGAGGCCGTCATCTATTCGGTGAACGACGTGCACGTGCAGACGCTCAAGGGCGAGGAGTAGTCGCAGATGACGGCTACCGGCCGGCCGGCCCCGGACTCTCCTGAACAGGCGGCTCAGCGCGCGGAGAGGCTTCGCGCGGAGATCCGGCATCACGCGTGGCGCTACTATGCGCTCGACGCCCCCGAGATATCCGATGCCGCATATGACGGTCTGGTGCGCGAGCTCGAGGCGATCGAGGACGCGTACCCAGAGCTCGTGACGCTCGACTCGCCCACGCAGCGTGTCGGCGCGCCGCCGTCGGAGGCGTTCGCGCCGGTGGAGCATGCCGAGCGCATGTACTCGCTGGACAACGCAATGGACCTGGACGAGCTCGACGCGTGGCTCGAGCGTGTGGGCCGCGAGACAGGGGGCAGGGACGTCGCCTTTATGTGCGAGCTGAAGATCGACGGCAGCTCGCTCGCACTCACGTACGAGGGTGGGGCTCTCCTCCGCGCGGCGACACGAGGCGACGGCACCACCGGCGAGGACGTCACGGCGAATGTCCGCACGATCAAGGACGTGCCCCTGCGCCTTGTCCCTCGGCAGGCAGCCGAAGCCGAGGCGGCGCCGGGTGGCGTGACCCCAGCCACCGACCGCCTCGAGGTGCGGGGCGAGGTCTATATGCCGAAGCGCAGCTTCGAGCGTCTGAATGCCGAGCAGGAGGACGCCGGGCTGCAGCCCTACGCCAACCCGCGCAACGCCGCGGCAGGCGCCGTTCGTCAGAAGGACCCCGCTGTGACCGCCTCACGTGATCTCGCCACGTTCATGTACCAGGTGGTCGATCCGCGCCGACTGGGTCTCTCGGGGCAGAGGGAGGCTCTTGAGTGGCTCCGCGACGCAGGCTTCCGGGTCAATCCGGACATCGAGCTGTGCGGATCGGCGGAAGAGGTGCGCGCGTTCTGCCGGGCCGCTGTCGAGCGCAGGGGCGACCTCCCCTACGAGATCGATGGCGTGGTCGTGAAGGTGGACTCCTTCGCCCTGCAGTCGGAGCTGGGGTTCACGAGCAAGGCGCCGCGCTGGGCCATCGCTTTCAAGTTCCCTCCCGAGGAGAAGACCACCGTGTTGCGTGACATCCGTGTACAGGTGGGCCGCACGGGCGCCCTCACACCGGTAGCCGAGTTCGATCCCGTGCTCGTGGCGGGTTCCACCATCGCTCGGGCCACGCTCCACAACGAGGACGAGGTGCGCCGCAAGGGTGTGCGCATCGGGGACACCATCATCGTCCGAAAGGCCGGAGACGTGATACCCGAGGTCGTCGGCCCCGTGGAGCGTCTTCGCAACGGGACCGAGCGTGTGTGGCACATGCCTGCCACGTGCCCGAGCTGCGGTCATGAAGTGTGGCGCGAAGAGGGCGAGGTGGTGCCCCGGTGCACCAACGCCGGCTGTCCCGCGCAGCGGCTCGAGCGCCTCGGCCACTGGGCGTCGCGGGGTGCGCTCGACATCGACGGCATGGGCACCGAGATCATCTCGCGGCTCGTGGAGCGCGGACTGCTGCACGACGTCGCCGACTACTACTCGCTCAGCTTCGAGGATCTTGCGTCTCTCGATCTCGGGAGGGTCAAGAAGGACGGCTCGGCGATGCTGTTGGGCGAGACGGTCGCGCGCAAGCTGATCGCGAGCATCGAAGCGAGCAAGGACCGGCCTCTGAAGCGGCTGGTGTTCGGCCTCGGGATACGGCACGTGGGCACGACGGTGGCCGAGGCGCTCGCCGGTGCGTTCGGGACGCTCGACGCACTGCTCGGCGCGTCGGAGGATGACCTCGCGGCGGTGGACCAGGTGGGTCCGGCGATCGCCGGGTCGGTGCGCGCGTTCGCGGACAACCCCGCCAACATGGATATCGTGGAGCGGTTGAAGGCGGCCGGCGTGAGGACGGCGGATGAGGGCACGGGTCCGCGGCGCGAACAGACGCTTGCGGGAACCACCTGGGTGCTGACCGGCGCACTGGATCGCCTCACGCGGGCCGAGGCGACCGCGGAGCTCAAGGAGCTCGGAGCCAAGGTGAGCGGCAGCGTCAGCAAGAAGACGTCCTACGTCGTGGTGGGTGCCGACCCGGGCAGCAAGTATGACGATGCGCTTCGCCTTGGTGTGCGGGTGCTATCAGAAGGCGAGCTGCTGGAGACGCTGGAAGACGGCGCGGTACCGGGGGACGCCACGTGATGTCGCCTCTCGCCCGACGATGTGACCGGGTGCGGGCGTCGTGAAGCAGAGGCCACCGCTCTCGCTCGACCCACGCGCGTGCGACCGCTGCGGCGCGTGTCTCGCCGTCTGCCCGCATGACGCTCTCCGGGTGGGCAGGACGTACCTGCAGGTCGACTGGAAGCGGTGCGACGGGTGCGGCGCTTGCGCGAAGGCATGCCCTCGTCGCGCGATCGTGTCGAGGCCGGAACAGCGGACCGCCGCTGCGGGCGGGGAGCGATCGCGCCCGGAACCCGCGCCGCGCAAGAGAAGCGGCGCGACAGCAACGACTTCAGGGACACCGCGTGCGAGGAGCGCCCAGGCCAGGAAGGAGACGGCCGCGCGGAAAGAGGCGGCCGCCGTGACGCGAACCTCCAGGGGCGGGTCGCGCGGCGGTTTCCAGTGGACGCTTCTCGAGGCGGCGGCGATGCTATCGGTCACCTTCTCGATGTTCATGGTGAAGGAGGCGCTGTCGAGCATCGGGTGGGTCGAGACGCTCGGGCCTGGCGCCCGACTGCCGTTGCGGGTGTCGGTCCTTGCGCTCTACTACGCCGCGCAGATCGGGGTGATCGTCTGGCTTGTGCGACGAAGGGGAGGGGACGTGTTCGCCGCGCTCGGCCTCCGGCATGAGTCGCGGACGTTCCGCGGTGTGGCCGTCTCGGTCGGCCTGGTGATCGGCGGTCTCGCCCTCACGCGTTCGGTGGCCTCGGCGTACGCCTACTTCACACGCGAGATCGGATTGCTCCCGCGTTCGGGCACCGACATGCTGACGCTCTTCGGCAACGACGTGGCGGGCCTTGTCCTGGCGATCCTCATGGTGGTGCTCGTGGGTCCCGTGGTGGAAGAGGCGGTGTTCCGGGGCGCGCTGCAGGAGGGCATCGCGGCGCGAGCGGGCATGTGGCCCGGGATCGTCCTTCAGGCGGCGCTGTTCGCGGCTTTCCACCGCAGTTGGTGGCTGCTGTTCCCGATGTTCGTGCTCGGTGTGGTCTTGGGGTGGCTGGCCGAGCGGACTGACAGCCTGTGGCCGCCGATTGCGCTCCATGCCCTCTACAACGCCATCACCGTGGCTGCCGTGTTCCTGGTGTCGGGCGCCGCCTGACGGGGATATATTTTATGGAGTGTCCTTGCTCTCCCGGGGGGGTGGCCGTCATGACGGAGTGCGAGCATCTCGTCACGTGCGCGTTCTTTCACGACCGACTGGCGAAGATGCCCTCGATGTCGCTCATGCTCAAACAGCGGTACTGCGAGGGCGAGTGGGCCGACAACACGCGGTGTGCCCGGCGGATCGTGGCCGTGAAGGTGGGTCTCGGCGATGTGCCGGACGACCTCTACCCGGCGGAGGTCTACCGGGTGAAAGGCATCACCGGGGTGCCGCCGAGCACGATCACCGGTGGCGGGCCGGACGCTCGAAGTAGTGAAGACGACCTCTGATTTCGCTTGGGGTAACCGGGGAATTCCCGTATACTAATGGTCAGCCGGAATGTCTGAGCCGAGATCGACAGGGGGGGACCCCGATGGCCGACTGCGAATGCCTGTCCAAGTGCCCGTTCTTTCATGACCAGATGAGCAACATGCCCTCGACAGCCGAGCTTGTGAAGAAGCAGTACTGCTCGGGACCGAACGCCGACAACATGAAGTGCGCGCGGCACATGGTCTTCGTGGTGCTGGGCCGCGATGGTGTACCGTCCGACCTGTACCCGTCGGAGACGGGGCGTGCCGACAAGATCCTCGCGGGGCGGTAGCCCGTTCAGTTCACCACGTCGTGATGCGCTTGCAGTGCCGAACGCCCGGAGGGTCCCGATACGGACCGCCGGGCGTTCTTCCGTGTCGCCGGCTCGGGTATGATGGGACGCGTTCATCACTGCAGCCCGTGCGGTTGCGGACCACCTACAGGAGGCTCCCCGTATGGCGATCACCGAGTCGGATGTCCGTCACGTAGCGATGCTTGCCCGTCTGGCGCTGACCAACGAGCAGGTGGGCACGCTGACAGTCGAGCTCGACTCGCTGCTGGGCCATATCGACGAGTTGCGGAGACTGGACCTCGAGGGGGTCGAGCCGACCGCGCATCCGCTCGCGATGACCAACAGGACGCGTGCTGACGTGGTGCGGCCGGGTCTCTCGCGCGAGGACGCGCTCAGGAACGCGCCGGAGACCGACGGTACCGCCTTCGTGGTGCCTGCGATCACGGGCGGGGAGGATGCCTCATGAGCACCCTCGACCTCTCGGCTCTCAGTGCTCGGCAGGTCCGTGACGGAATCGTCGCAGGCGATCACTCCGCACGTGAGGTGGCGGACGCCGCGTACGCGCGTGTAGAGGCGCTCGACGATCGCGTGCACGCGTTCCTGCAACTCACGCCGGAGCTGGCGTACGAGGCGGCCGACCGTGTCGACGCCGCCCGTGCCGCCGGAGATCCGCTCCCGCCGCTCGCTGGTGTGCCCGCGGGCCTCAAAGACAACATGAACCTGATCGGCACGCGTACGACCTGCGGGAGCCGCATGCTTGAGAACCACGAGAGCGTGTACGACTGCACGGCTGTCCGGCGCCTGCTCGACGCGGGCGCGCTCCCCATCGGGAAGTGCAACATGGACGAGTTCGCGTTCGGCTCGTCGACCGAGAACTCGGCGTTCGGGCCCACACGCAACCCATGGGACCTGGATCGCGTGCCCGGGGGCTCCTCGGGCGGGAGCGCCGCGTGCGTGGCGGCAGGGATGACCAGCATCTCTCTCGGCAGCGACACGGGTGGCTCTATCAGACAGCCCGGCGCGCTCACTGGGACCGTTGCCCTGAAGCCCACGTACGGACGCGTCAGCCGCTACGGCATCGTGGCGTTCGGCTCTTCGCTCGACCAGATCGGTCCGTTCGGCACGTCGGTGGAGGACGTGGCGCTGGCCCTTGAAGCGATCGCCGGCGAAGACCCCATGGACGCCACGTCGTCACCGGAGCCGATCGCTCCGTACGGGTCCCTCCTCGAGGGGAGCGTTGCCGGACTCCGCGTGGGGCTCGTCACCGACATGCTCGAGATGGAGGGCTGCGGCCGGGAGATACGTGCGAGCGTCGCGGCCGCCGCGGAGACCTTCGCTTCGCTCGGCGCCGAGGTGGGAGAGGTGGATCTGCCGAGTGCGAAGCACGGGCTGTCCGCATACTACGTGATCGGCCCGGCAGAGGCCTCATCCAACCTCGCCCGCTTCGACGGCATCCGGTACGGTCTGCGCGTTCCCGATGCGGAGGACGTGACGGACCTCTACGCGCGTTCACGCGCCGAAGGGTTCGGTCCGGAGACCATCCGCAGGATCATGCTCGGCACGTATGCGTTGTCGGCGGGCTACTACGACGCCTACTACGGGCAGGCGCAGAAAGCACGGACACGGATCATCGAGGACTTCCGCTCGGCGTTCGAGCGCTTCGACGTGCTTCTCACGCCCACCACGCCTGAGGTGGCGTTCCCCTTCGGCGAGAAGTCGGACCCGTTCACGATGTACCTCAACGATGTGTACACGATCCCGGTGAACCTTGCCGGGAACTGTGCGATCAGCGTTCCGAGCGGAGTGTGTCCCGGGACGGGCCTGCCGATCGGGCTGCAGATCATCGGTGACCACTTCGCCGAGGTCACGATCCTCCGCGCCGCCGCAGCGTTCGAGGCGGCGACGGGTTTCGATCCGGTCCCGCCAACGGTGCGCGCGCTTGCCTGAAGCGACGCCGCACACGGGACGTTCGGCGTAGCGCTCCGGTGCCTGGAGCATGTGCGATGCGGGTACATCACCCATAGGGGTTGGGTGCACTCGCGTGCGCGGGCGCCTGGGCATGGGGGTGCGTCATGAAGCGATCGCTTCGCTTTCTGGCACTGTCGTTCCTTTCCAGCACGGTCATGTTCGCGGTGATGCCTGCCCCGTGGCTGTCGCGGTGCCGGTTGCCGGTGTGACCTGGGAACGGAGCTGGGGTAGCCTCGGTGTGGCCGACGGGCAGTTCACCGGACCGCTGGACGTCGAAGTGGACAAGTGGGGCCGCGTGTACGTGACCGGCGTGCAGGATTCCGCGGACCGGCGAGTGCAGGTCTTCGATCCTGACGGCACTTTCCTTGGCAAGACGTCGGTGGGATGGGAGGGACAGCCGCTCTCGTCGCCGAAATCGCTCGCATGCGACCGCTGGGGGAGCGTGTACGTGGGGCAGATGGGCAACGGGGGGCTGGTCAACCGTTATCAGGCGCTGCTGGCGAATCCGAGTCCGCCGTTCGACGAGGCAGGGAGTTAAACGACCATCGACGCCCCCGAGGGTCTCGGGGCTTCGCTTGACGGACATGTGTATCTGACGGACACGCTGCTCGGCAACCTCCAGATCTGGAACACATACGGAGACGGGTGCGGGACATGGCTTCCCGAGGGCACCCCCACCACCGGTATCGACGTCTCGGAGGACGGGCTGATCCACACCACCACCGGGACGATGGGCGGCCTGACCGAGTCGGTGGTCGTCTACGACGGGGATCCGCTCGTGCCGGTGCTCAGCTGGGGCGGTCACGGTATCGCGTACGGGGACTTCCTGATGCCTGCCGCTGTCGCTGTCGATCCGGTGGGACGTTCCTTCGTCGTTGAAACATACGGGCACTGTGTACAGGTGTTCAGCGCCGAGGGGGACACGTAGCAGGTCTTCGGTACCTTTGGTCCCGGCGAACTGCAGTTCTCACACCCGCGTGGCATCGCCCTCGGTCCCGACCGGACGGTCTACATCGCCGATACGGCGAATCACCGTATCCCCAAGTGGAACGTCGTGGTGGCTACCGAGGAGACCGAGGTGGCGGGAGCGGATCGCTTGCTGACGGCGGTGGAGGCCTCACGGATGGCGTATCCGGTGGATGGGAGTGTCGACATAGTGGTCTTGGCCACCGCGTTCAACTGGCCCGACGCCCTCGGAGGCACCGCATTGGCCGGCACGGTCCACGGCCCGCTGCTGCTCACGCCTCCGGACGCGTTGCCTTCGGCGGTTGCAGCTGAGATCACGCGGCTCGCCCCGAAGAGGGTCTACGTCCTCGGCGGTACCGCCGCGGTGAGCGATGACGTGCTGGAGGCCGCCAAGGCGCTCACCTTCATGGACATCGCCACGCGGCTTGACGGCGCCGATCGCTGCGAGACCGCCATCGAGATCGCGGCCGAGGTGAAGGCGATGCGTGGCTCTCTCTACGACGGGACCGCGTTCGTGTGCACGGGCGCCGACTTCCCCGACGCCTTGTCGGCCGCACCGATCGCGGCGGCGAACGGCTGGCCGATCTACCTCACGCCCACGGACGCCCTTCCGGGTGATGTGGCTGACGCCATGATCCGTAACGACTGGGGCGGCAATCCGTCGAACCACGGCTACATCATCGGAGGCACGGCGGTCGTGAGCACGGGCGTGGTCGACACGCTCGACGCATCGCCGTTCCTGGGCTTCATGCGGATCTGGGGGCCCAATCGCTATGCAACCATCTGCGGAGGTGGCAACGGTGGGCTTCGATGGTCTCGGCATGCTGATGTCGCGCCCGGCGCTCACGACAGGCGAGGACTTCCCCGACGCGCTCGCCGGCGGGGTGCTGCAGGGCAACGACTGCTGCCCGGTGCTTCTCACGCGCGGCACCAGCCTCAGTCCGGATGCGGGCGCGGTGCTCTGGGAGCACAGGGACATGATCTACGAGATCAGATACCTGGGCGGAACGCAGGTCCTCACCGGACCGGTGCGTGTTTCGGCGCGCGCTCTCCTCTGGTGACACCGCTTCTCTCAGCGTTCGGACGCGGCAGGTCGGTCCTCGGTGGCCGGCCTGCCGCATCGTATGGGCAAGACGTCGGTCCGCTCAGGTAGAATCGGAGCCGTACGCCGCACATCCCGCACCCATGAGGGGAGCTCCGCCTTGGCGAAGGACCGTCTGCTCGACGTGCTCGAACGCTACGAGGCAGTCATAGGCCTCGAGATCCATACCGAGATCACCGCCGTAAACACGAAGATGTTCTGCGGATGTCAGGTCGCTTTCGGCGGCGAGCCCAATACGCGGGTGTGCCCGGTGTGCCTCGGCATGCCCGGCGCGCTGCCGGTGCCCAACAAGGCGGCCATCGAGTGGACGGTTCTGGCCGGGCTCGCCACCGAGTGCGATATCGCGCTCTGGAGCCAGTTCCACCGCAAGCAGTACTTCTATCCCGACATGCCCAAGGACTACCAGATCTCCCAGTATGACCTGCCGTTCTGCTCGGGTGGCGTGATCGATGTCGAGGTCGACGGGCCGGGTGTGGCCGAGCGGCTGGACCTGGACGGCGGCGTTGCGGCCGACGGTCCGGCGCCTGTGGCCGAGGACGGTGGCTATCGCGTGCCGATCGGCATCACGCGGATCCACCTCGAGGAAGACACGGGCAAGATGGTGCACGTGGGCGGCTCGGAAGGCCGCATCGCTGGCGCCACGCACTCGCTTGTGGACTTCAACCGCGCTGGCACGCCGCTCATGGAGCTCGTGAGCGAGCCCGACATCCGCACGCCGGAGGAGGCGCGCCGCTTCGCCCAGAAGCTGCGGAGCATCTGGCTCGCGCTTGGTGTGAGCGACTGCAGCATGGAGGAAGGCTCCATGCGCGTGGACGGCAACGTGTCGATCAGGCCGCGCGGCCAGGCCGAGTTCGGCACCAAGACCGAGATTAAGAACATGAACTCGTTCAAGGCGCTCCACGACGCGCTCGCCTACGAGATCGTGCGTCAGGCGGACCTGCTGGACGTCGGGGAGGCCGTGGTCCAGGAGACGCGCCACTGGGACGCAACCGCGCGCCGCACGAGCGGCCTGCGCAGCAAGGAAGAGGCGCACGACTACCGGTACTTCCCCGAGCCAGACATGGTGCCGTTCAGCTTCGAGCCCCAGTGGATCGCGTCGCTGGCGGCGCGGTTGCCTGAGCTGCCCGACGCGCGCCGCGACCGGTACATGGCCGAGTACGCGCTACCCAAGGCCGATGCGACGATGCTCGCTGCGGATACCGCGACGGGCTGCTACTTCGACGCCGCCGTGGAGATCGCCGGCGCCGACCGCGCCAAGCAGGTGGCCAACTGGATGCTCGGTGACCTGACGGCGCACCTGAATGCCGCGGGGATCGCCATCGGTGAGGCGCGTGTGACGCCAGCGATGCTGGCCGAGCTCATCGGGTTCGTCGAGGACGGGGCTATCAGCGGCAGGCAGGCCAAGCAGGTCTTCGCCGAGGCCGCCGGGACCGGTGACGCGCCTGGCGCGATCGTCGAGGCGCGTGGGATGAAACAGGTCTCGGACACCGGCGCGATCGAAACGGTCGCCGAGGCGGTGCTTGCGGCGCATCCGGACGAAGTGGCCAGCTATCGCGCGGGCAAGACCGCAGTCATAGGGTTCTTCGTGGGTCAGGTCATGCGCGAGATGCGCGGCCAGGGCAATCCGGCAGTCGTGAACGAGGTCCTCCGGCGCCTCCTCGGCTGAGTACGTTGCGGCGTCCGTGTCATACCCCCCTGCTAGGGTCCTGTCAGGGGCCAGGAGTAGTGCGGCTGGACGGCCGCCGATCCAGGGGAGTGGTGTCATGGACATGTATCAGCACGACGCACGGGGGCGGGATCCGGAGTCGGAGGCGAGGGGAGCGCCTTCTGATCTGCAGCACGCCACGTTCCGCACGCCCGAGCATCTGGACACGTTGCTGGAGGCACATGCCTCCATCGTGTCGGAGATCCGCACGAGGGTGGCGCATCCAGACATCGATGGCACTGAGTTGGTGGCCCTCGCGAAGGCTGTGGCCGCTCTTGACGCCGTGATCGAGCTCGTTGCCGAGGGGGTCGAGGGAGAAGCGAACGCCCCGACACGTGTGTAGTCGTCCGTTCGGACCCAAAGGAAGCCGCTCAGCACCCTCTATGTGCCATTCGGGGCTACTGCATGACCGTTCGGCGGCAATCTTCGCAATCGTGCGAAATCCGCTTGCAGCGGCCGAGCAGGTGTCGTAGAGTGGGGTCGTCCCGAGAGGTCGAACCGGGCGAACCGCGAAAGGCGGCGTACCAGTAGCTGTCGGCGGGGTGTGTAGGCGGATGGCTTCGCGAAAGCTGGTCAGATCCTTGCAGGCCCCGACGGTGTGAAACGGGAAGTCGCGGAGTAGTGGGTCTCGCTGGTGAGGTTTCTCGGGACACCTCTATTCTGAGACCGATAGCGCACAGGCGAACGCCCGGCCTGCCTGAGACCGGGCGTTCGCCTGTGCCGCACCGCGTCAGTCTCCCAGCACCGCGTCCACTTCGCGCTCGCCCACCGACCTCAGCACCTGCGCTCTCGCAAGTGGATCGAGCGAGGCGAGCTCGTGGTGGATGAGGTCCTCGGCTTCCATGATCCGCTCCGCGCGGACATCGATCATGACATCCGACAGCAGGACGGCGCCGACGGCGAAGATGGCGCCGGGGATCGCCCACGCGAAGAACCCGCGGCGCTTGCTCATGAGCATGACTGCTGCGGCAAGAAGGCCGCCAGCCACGAACCCCGCTGCGAGTCCGGTCTCAACGCGCGACTCCTCCGGAACGGCCTCGCGCCACCGGTCGATGGCTTCCATCATCCGCACCTCCTCATATCCGTCGTCAGGTCCGTACTCTCTCTATGTTCCCTCCCGAGCGGCCTTCATCGCCGTCCCCGCGTTCTGTGCGGGGCCGATACGCTACACTTCCCACGACGGCACACGGGCGGGAGGCTGATGGACGCACACGGGCAGGGGTCGGGCTGGACACCCGCACGCAGGAGCGTGGCTGCATGGGTCCTCTACGATCTCGCCAACACGACGTTCGCGCTCGGCGTCGGCAGCAGGTACTTCGGTCTGTGGCTCGTAGAGCACCGCGGCGGCTCCGACTGGATGTTGAGTGCGGCCATCATCCCGGCCATGGTCGCGGTCATCGTGCTGGGTCCGTGGCTCGGCGCCCTTACCGACCACCGGGGTCGGCGCGTCCCCTACCTGGCTGTCTCCACGCTCGTCTGCGTCGCTGCCACGGCGCTCCTGGCCACATGGGGCGTCGTGCCCTCGCTCGTGTTCTACGCGATAGGCACGGTGGGATTCCATCTGGGAGCCCTCGTCTACGACGCGCTGCTTCCCGACGTCAGCACCGAGCGGACGCGAGGACTCGTCTCGGGTATCGGAGTGGCGATCGGCTACATCGGTTCCGCCCTCGCTCTGGGCATCGGCGTCTACCTGCTGCCAAAGGCAGGATACGCCGCCGTGTTCCGGGCGCTTGCTGTGGCGTTCCTCGTGTTCGCGCTACCGGCGTTCGTATGGATCCGTGAGCGTCCGCGGCCCCGGCTTCCGGGGATGCCGCCCGGTCTTGGATCCGTGTTCATTGCGATGGGCGACGCGTGGAAGAGTGCGGCGCAACACAAGGGTGTGGTGAGGTTCCTCATCGGGCGGTTCCTGTACACGGATGCCATCAACACGGTCTTCCTGTTCAACGCGGTGTTCGCGAAGATGGAGCTCGGTTTCACCGACGCACAGACCGACCGCCTCGCGCTCCTGGGCATCACCTGCGCAGGGCTCGGCGCGATGGTGGCGGGGCGGCTTGCTGACAAGTACGGCTCCAAGCGTCTGCTCATGGCCGCGCTCGGGTCGCAACTGGTGGGATTGGCTGCGGCCATCATCGCGGCGGTGAGCGGCGTGCAGGCTGTCGGTTGGCTTGTGGCGATCGGCGGCGGCGCCGGCATCGGCGGCGCCTGGGCGGCGGACCGCGTGCTCATGACGCAACTGTCGCCTCCGGCGAAACTCGGCGAGTTCTTCGGCCTGTACGCGATCGTCGGTCGCTTCGCAACGGTGCTCGGCCCGTTCATGTGGGCGCTGGTGGCCGACGGGATGGGTCTTGGACGCACGTGGGCGCTCGCGTCGCTCGGGGTGTTCATCGTTGCGGCGGTGTTCGTGCTGCGGCCGGTCGAGCCGCCACGCTCCGATGGGGTCGAGGTGCGACCAGCGCCGGAGGAGGCCGCATGACACAGACTCTGCTGATCGAGCCGGACCTTGTTCGCCGCGTCGAGGCGGTAGGCGTGTCCGATCTTGCGCGATGTGTGGACGAGGCACGTGCGAGCGCCATCTACCCTGAGGCCACCACCTTCAGGGTCGGCGGCGGGGGAGCCTTCTGGTACTCCCATGGCAACATCGTGAACTCCGCGTTCGGTCTCGGCATGAGCGGTCCGGTCGAGCAGGAGGAGGTAGCGGCGCTCATCGCCTTCTTCGCCGAGCGTGATGAACAGGCGCGGATCGATGTGTGTCCGTACGCGGATGCCTCCCTGATGCGCTGGCTGGCCACGTATGGCTTCGTTGCGACGGGATTCGAGACCGTACTTCTGCAGCTACTCGGCGATGGGGAGGACGGCATCGACCACTCGTGTGGGCTGGTCCGGCCGGACGGACCGTTGGTGACGGTGCGTCAGGCGATGAGCGCCGAGGACCTGGAGCTCTGGGCGGAGTTGGAGGCGCGCGGGTTCAAGGACGGTGCGGTGACCGACGAGGATATGGCGCTCGCGCGGGCGATCGCCCGGAGGCGCGATGCGGTGCATCTCGTCGGCTATGTGGACGGGCAGCCCGCCGGCACCGGGATGCTGGTGATCGGCGATGGTGCGGCGATGCTCAACGGGGACGCCACGCTTCCGGCGTTCCGCAACAAGGGAGTACAGATGGCGTTGCTCCGCACGCGGCTGCAGTTGGCCGTCGAGGCCGGGTGTGACCTTGCGGTGATCGAGGCCTCACCCGGCGGCACGTCGGAGCGCAACCAGCAGCGGGCCGGGTTCCGAGTGGCTTACACGCGGGTGACGATGGAGTTGCCCAAGCACGTGTGACCGCGGATCGCGGGCGGCGGTCAAGACCTGTCGCTCGCTATACCGGTGGAGCACGCACGCGTGAGAAGGGAGACCGTCATGGCCGCTCATCCTACCGTCGCCTTCGTCGGCACCGGGGTCATGGGTGCCGCGATGGCGGGCAACCTCATGCAGGCGGGGTATCCGCTCGTGGTCCACAATCGGAGCCGGACGAAAGCCGAACCGCTGCTCGCTGCCGGGGCGGCGTGGGCCGACTCCGCGGGCGAGGCGGCTTCCAGGGCGGAGATCACCATCACCATCGTGGGATATCCGCACGATGTCGAGCACGTCTATCTGGGCACGGACGGCATCGTGGATCGCGCGGTGCAAGGGGCTCTGCTCGTGGACATGACCACGTCGACTCCGTCGTTGGCCATGCGCATCGCAGGGGCCGCCGCTGCGCGGGGTCTCACCGCGCTGGATGCGCCAGTGTCCGGCGGCGACGTGGGCGCACGCAACGGGACGCTTACGATCATGGCGGGCGGGGAGCGCGCAGGGTTCGAGCGGGCGCTCCCGCTCTTCGAGGTCATGGGTAAGACCTACTCCCACATGGGTGGGCCGGGCGCGGGTCAGCACACCAAGATGGCCAACCAGATCGGGATCTCGGGTACGATGCTTGGCCTGGTGGAGGCGCTGCAGTACGCGAAGGCCGCCGGCCTCGACCTGGAGAAGGCGCACGCGGCACTCTCAGGAGGGGGCGCGAACTCATGGTCGTGGGGTGCGTACGGCCCACGGATCATCGCAGGGGACTTTGCCCCGGGCTTCTTCGTGAAGCACTTCGTGAAGGACCTCCGCATCGCCATCGAGGAGGCGCATCGTCTCGATCTTGCTCTGCCCGGTCTGGAGCTTGCCGAGAGGCTGTACACGCGTCTGATGGAACACGATGGAGCCGAACTCGGCACCCAGGCGCTGTGGTTGCTCTATGAGAACAGGGATGTGGGGATATAGCCGCATAGGCGTAGGTATCGTGGTGTACCAGGTGAGCGTTCACCTGCACACGGGACAGGGGGTCTGTGATGGGCGACAGCGTTGGGGCACGCGTGCCGGTCCGACTTGGCGACTTCGTTGCCGCGCACGCACAGCAGGACACGGGTGGCACGTGGCAGCTCGAGAGCAAGAAGATGCTGGAGATCCACCTCGACAACAGCACGGTGTTCACGAAGATGGGTGCGATGATCGGATACTACGGGCGACTCGGTTTCGAGTGCGCCGGTGCGGGCAGCGCGGGCAAGTTCCTCAAGACGATGGCGACAGGCGAGAAGGCGGCGACCACCAAGGTCACCGGTTCGGGCATCTTGTACAGCGCCGACCAGGGCAAGGAGATCACGATCCTGCACCTGGACAACGAGTCGATCTTCGTGAACGGGAGCGACTGCCTGGCGTATTCGGACTCGCTGGCATGGGACATCGTGCTGACGGGCGGAGCGAGCATGATGGCGGGCGGTCTGTTCTCGCTGAAGCTGTCGGGCACCGGCTACGTGGCCATCACCACGCATGGCAGGCCGCTCGTCCTCGGCGTGGCGCCCAACTACCCGCTCTTCACCGACCCTAACGCCACGGTGGCGTGGTCGGAGGGCATGCAGACCTCGGTGAAGACCGACGTGAACCTGAAGACGTTCATCGGCCGGGCGAGCGGTGAGACGCTCCAGATGCGTTTCGACGGCCAGGGCTTCGTGGTGGTGCAGCCGTACGAGGAGGTCGTGGCCGCAAGCGGGGGCGGGTCGTGACCGAGCGGCGGACGGCACCGCCGGAGGGGCGGCGCGTGACGATCGAGATCACGGAGATCCAGGGTACCGGCGCGTGCTCGATCGGACATGCGGTTGGCGACCGATGGGAGGTCGGCTCCGCGCTCGTTCCCGCCGGCATCTGCGGCTGGGCGTACGCGGCGATGCTGCCGTTCCTGCAGCCGCTGCGCTTCGGCGGGAGCTTCCCCTGGGAGGCCGAGGGCGAGGCGCTCGTATGCTGCCCCGACCCGGCGAATCCGGTGGTGTTCCGGTTGCGCGTGGCGGACTGACTGGTATGGCAGCGAGGGGAAGCTAAGCGCAGTCTCCGCAGGCGCGGTCTTTGCGCCGAGGACAGCAAGCGTGCTTCACCCTTGCTGCCATGCGTGTCGGTCACTTCGACATGCTCGGCCGGAAACGCCGCAGCATGAGCGAGCTGGTCACGACGCTCACGGACGAGAGCGCCATCGCGGCGCCGGCGAGCTCGGGCTTGAGCAGGCCGAGGGCGGCTACCGGGATGCCGAGCGAGTTGTAGCCGAGCGCCCAGAAGAAGTTCTGGTGGATCTTCCTGATGGTGGCGCGTGAGAGTTCGATGGCGGTCACCGCATCGCGCAGATCGTTCTTGATGAGCACGATGCCGCCGGTCTCCATGGCGATGTCGGTGCCTGCGCCCATGGCGATACCCACGTCGGCCTGAGCGAGCGCCGGCGTGTCGTTGATCCCGTCGCCCACCATCGCCACCGTGAGGCCGCGCGTCTGGAGCTTCGCGACCTCCTCGGCCTTGTGCTCGGGGAGCACCTCGGCGAGCACGTGGTCGGGCGAGATGCCCGCCTGCGCCGCGATGGCCTCGGCCGTGCGGCGGTTATCGCCGGTGATCATGTAGACCTCGACGCCCATTTCCGTGAGGCGCTCGACGGCCTCGGCGGAGTTCTCCTTGAGCGTATCGGCCACCGCGATGATGCCGGCGAGCCTGGTGCCGTCCACTCCCACGAGCATGACCGTTTTGCCCTCGCTCTCGAGCGCGTTGATGCGTTCCTCGAAACGGGAGATGCTGATGCCCTCGGCTGCCATCAACCGGCGATTGCCGAAGGCCACACGCATGCCGTCGACCGCGCCCTCCACGCCGTGACCGGGCACAGCTGCGAAACCTTCTACCTGAGGCAGATGCATCGCGCGCTCTTTCGCGCGGGCGGTGATGGCCTCGGCGAGCGGGTGTTCGCTCCCACGCTCGAGCGCCGCTGCAAGCATGAACACGCGGTCAGGATCGTGTCCGTCCGCGAGCTCGATGTCGGTCACCACGGGCTTCCCGTGCGTGAGCGTGCCCGTCTTGTCGAACACGATCGCCTTGATCTTGTATGCGGTCTCGAGCGCTTCACCGCTCTTGATGAGGATGCCGTTCTCGGCACCTTTGCCGGTGCCCACCATGATCGCCGTGGGGGTGGCCAGGCCAAGCGCGCACGGGCAGGCGATCACGACCACCGCCGTGCCGGCCAGGAGCGCCTTGATGAACGGGGTGACCTCGGCATAGAAGGACGGATCCACGAAGCGCGGCACAACGAGCAGCCACACCAGGAACGTGAGAACGGCAAGGCCCACCACCACCGGCACGAACACCGCCGAGATCCGGTCGGCGAACCGCTGAACGGGCGCCTTGGAACCCTGTGCCTCCTCCACCAGCTTCACGATCTGTGCGAGCGCCGTGTCCGCTCCCACCTTGGTGGCCCGGAAGCGGAACGAGCCGAGCTTGTTGAGCGTGGCGCCGATCACGGTGTCGCCCTCGCGCTTCTCCACGGGAATCGACTCACCGGTAAGCATGGATTCATCCACGGCCGAGGAGCCTTCGGTCACCACGCCGTCCACCGGCACCTTCTCGCCGGGGCGCACTACGACGATGTCGCCGGTGAGCACCTGCTCCACGGGCACGCCGACCTCGACGCCGTCACGCACCACGCGCGCCGTCTTGGACTGCAGCCCCATGAGCTTCTTGATCGCATCGGACGTCTTCCCCTTGGCGCGCGCCTCGAGGAGCTTGCCGAGGATGACGAAGGTGAGCAGCAGCGCGCTCGTCTCGAAGAACACGGGTTCATGCATGAGCGCCGGCACGAAGGTGGCCGCCAGGGAGTACAGGTACGCCGAGCTCGTACCGATGGCCACCAGCGTGTCCATGTTGCCGGTGCGCCGCTTGAGCGCATGCCAGAAGCCGCGGTAGAACTGCGCTCCCGCGATCAGCTGAACCGGCGTTGCGAGTGCGAAGCTGATGTACTTGAACACCATCATCGGGTCCCACGTGCCGCCGAGGTTGGCTTCCAGCCATCCGGCCACCGCGCGCGGCACCGATTCCATGACCGACGGAATCATCAGCGCCAGCAGCGGGATCGAGAGCGCCAGCGAGAAGACGAACAGCCGCTTCTGACCGCGGATGTGCTCCTGCTGTGCCTCGCGTTGGGCGTCGCCGGCGGTGCCTGGCGCGGCGTCCTCATCGCGCGGGACGGCGTCGTAACCAGCCGCGCGCACAGCCGTCACGAGGTCGTCGACGGTAAGCGTGTGCGGGTCGTACTGCACGGTGGCGGTCTCGGCGGCAAGGTTCACCACGGCGCTGCCCACACCGGGCATGCGCTGGAGCGTCCGCTCGATGACCGCCTGGCACGATGAGCACGTCATGCCGATGATGCCGAGCGAGGCGGTCGCGGTGGCTGCGGCCGCGCTTGCCGCCATGACGGCCGGGTCTGGTGCCGGTGGCACGGTGGGACAGGCGCCGGTGTCACAGGTGTCCGGCTCCTCGGCCGCACCGGCGGTTGCTGCCGTGAGCGGGTCGGCTGATGCGGCATCGGCAGGTGCAGCCGCCTCAGGCTCTTCCCGCTCCACGTCCTCGAACGTGACGGCGCCACCGCGGGGCGTGAACCCCGCGGCGACGATGGCCGACTCCACGGATTCGGCGTCTACCGCATCTTCGGCGGAGAATACGGCGAAGCCCTCCTGCGCGTCGGCAGCCAGCACCGTCACTCCGGGTATCGCCGAGAGGTTCATAGTGACGAGCCGCTCGCAGGCATGGCAGTGCATGCCGTCGATGGCGACGCGATAGGTGTGTGTCATGGTCATCTCCAGAGTCCGTTGTCTACTCGACGATGATAGTGCCGAACGCCATCTGCATGCCGCACGAGAACGAGTACTCGCCGGGCTGCAGCGCGTCGGCCTCGATGCGGATCGTCTGTGGCCCTCCCGTAAGGTCGGCGTAGAAGTCGAGACCCCCGCTCATGGCCTCGGCCATGCAACCGCTTGCCTGCGAGAAGGTGATCTCCACAGGCACACCCGCAGTCAGGCGGATCACGTTGGGGTCATACCCGTTGGTGGCGTCCACGCTGATGCGCTGTACGTCACCCTCAACGCTCGCGGCGCCCTCGACCGACTCGCCGGTGCCGCTGTTACCGCAGCATGCGCACGCGGGAACGGAGGGTGTCTCAGCAGGTGTGGCCGCGCTCGCCGTCGGCGCGGTCGCGGAGCCGGGGCCTCCGACCACCAGACTGCCGGACATCATGCCCATCCCGCAGGTGAGGGTGTACCGGCCGTCCGCGGTCGCCGGGAGTTCCACCACCGTGGTCGCGTTGTCGGCAAGGCCGGCCAGCACGCCCAGCGCGGGCACGGCGAGCTGGTCCGAGCAAGGACTCGACTCGCGCCGGTCCACGATCAGTCGCACGGGAGTGCCGGCCGGGATCGAGAGCGTCTCCGGAACGAAGCGCGTGCCTTCGATCACCAGCGGTACCTCGGTCACGCCGTCGGGCGCGATCGCGTATCCGGCGGCGTCGACGCTGGCGCTCTGGCCGAAGACGGCGTTGCGTGCGGACTGCAGCGTCACGGGCGAGCCGAGCAGCATGGCGCCGCGGTTCAGGTAGGTCACTCCGAACACGATCACAACGACCGCGAGCGCCGTCATCATGCGTTCCTTCCACTGGCGGGGAAGGAGACCCGATGCCGTGCCGAAACCGAGCATGAGCGGAGCCGTGCCGAGTCCGAACGCGAACATGGCGACCGCACCGCTCACTGCGCTGCCGCTCGCCGCTGCGTTGAGCTGCGCGGCCATGAGGGGGCGCAGGGCATGAGACCCGTGAGCAGTCCGAAGGTGACGGGCGTGGCCATGGTTGAGCGCCCATGCTCCGCGTCATCCACAGCCTTGCGGCGCACGGCCGTGAACGCGCGCAGCAGGAACGCGGGCGGTCTCGGCGTGAGGCGGGCGGCCCAGCGTGCCCGACCGGTCATGGAAAGCGCCAGCACGATCATATATGCGCCAGCGATGAGCATGACGTATGGGCGGACGGCATCGAGATCCAGTGCCGAGCCGGCCGCGCCCAGCAGCAGGCCCACGAGCACGTAGCTCGCGATCTTGGCCGCCTGGTAGGCGAGGTTGGGAACCAGGCGCTCGACGACGGTGCCGTCCTCGGCGCCCTTGAGGGCGTAGGTCACCACCATCGGTCCGCACATGGACACGCAGTGGAGGCTGGTGACAAGCCCCAGCATCAAAGACGGGATGAACAGTTCCATAAAGAGCACTCCTCATGTCGAGAGATACGCATGCGCATACCCGCGAGCGGCGTCCGGCCGGCTCGCATCGATGAGGGGTGCTGTCAGATCGAGAGACGCATTCCGAGCGGGTCGAGCGGGGGAGGCGACGCCGTGGCTTCCGGTTGCGTCAGAAAGCGGTGGACCTGCACCGGGGCGTCAAGGGGATCGAGGTGCGCAACGACGAGAGGGGGCTCGACCATGTGACCCTGCAGAGCGGTCGCCTCGTCGTGTGAGTGCTTCATCACGATCTATTCGGGACAGTCGTCGCATGCCGGCATGAAGTCCGAGCAGGTTCCGGCAGCGACGTCGCCACAATCCGGCATCGCGCACACCGGCGTGGCGGCGCTCACAAGCACAGCGGCAACGAACACCGTTGTGAGCAGCCGTACCATCTGTGCCGTATGCACCATCGTCCCTCGCTGAAGCGGGTCCA
>Ga0209614_1000121_pt1 | contig 69724 bp, 60 predicted proteins | sample BlaSprsedimmetaG_FD_185484 | JGI IMG/M metagenome (GOLD analysis project Ga0209614, IMG submission 185484) | Hot spring sediment bacterial and archeal communities from California, USA to study Microbial Dark Matter (Phase II) - Blank Spring... ... | reverse complement strand
AGGATGTATATCTGTTGAGGACGATAGAAAACCAAACCGATAAACACCAGCGCCGCAATCAGGGAAAAAACCGCCACCGCCACCGCCCAGCGGTAAATGTAGATAATTTGTTTCATTCAAAAAATCATCAAAACCGGGTATCAGCAAATTAATCGTTATAAATATAAACAATCCGCCCCGAGCTACAAGTTCTTTTTCGTTGCTCCCAGATTTGCTGAGAAGCTCAAGATAGCGTATGCTTAATTGACGATTCCATTAAGATGGTAACAAATTTTTCAAATTAATCGCTCTGCAATCCTCCCGGATGACTGCCGGACTACATGAAACCCGCCCGCTACCCGGTTGAAAAGCATAATCGCCTTTTGCCTTGATTTTAGAGAGGGCTGGAATTAAATTTGCTTTGCTTTACAGAACGGGTTGGTAAAGTTGGAACTATTTGTAATTATTATGCTTAGAGAAGTCAGGTGACAAAAATCATAACGGTTGCCAATCAGAAAGGCGGCGTCGGAAAGACCACAACCTCGGTTAATCTTGCGGCAGGTCTGGCTGTGTCAGAGGTCAACACCCTCTTAATTGACATGGACCCTCAGGCAAACGCAACGATCGGTTGCGGCATTGAATACCAGTCCGCCGACCAAACCATCTATAACGTTCTGGTTGACAGTCTGGATATTAACGAACACATTTATTCTACAGAAATTCCCTTTCTCGAGGTGGTACCATCCTCTCCTCAGTTGGTCGGTGCCGAGATCGAGATGGTCTCCATGATCAGTCGCGAGAGTATCCTGAAAAAAGCCATCAAACATCTCGAAAAGGAGTATAAATACATCATTATTGACTGCCCGCCCTCTCTGGGATTACTGACAATCAACAGCCTGACTGCGGCTCAATCCGTGCTGATTCCGATCCAGTGTGAGTACTACGCCATGGAAGGATTAGGACAGCTGTTGAACACAATCCGGCTTGTTCAGCGCAATCTGAATCGGGACCTTCAAATTGAAGGCGTCTTGATCACGATGTATGACTCGCGCATCCGTTTGTCCCGGGAGGTTACCGAACAGGTTCGCAGTCATTTTAAAGAAAAAGTGTACAAAACCATCATCCGGAGGAATGTCCGTTTGGGCGAATCGCCCAGCTTCGGCAAGCCGATTATCCTGTATGACGCATCGTCGGCGGGCGCGCAGGACTATATGAATCTGGTAGGAGAAATACTGCACAATGACGATCAAACGACTCGGTAAAGGTCTCGGGGCGATCATCCCCGAATTTCCTCAAGGCATTGATCTCACCAATCGGATTGCGGAAATTGAGGTGGACAAGGTGCAGGTAAATCCCAACCAGCCCCGCAAAGAATTCAATCCGCAAGCCATGGAAGAATTGAAGCAGTCCATTCGCGAAAACGGTATCATTCAGCCCATTACCGTGCGGCAAAAGGAGGATGAATTCGAATTAATCGCCGGTGAAAGACGCCTGCGGGCTTGCATTGAACTGGAGCGAAAAACGATCCCCGCCTTTGTCCTGTCCGTAGCCAGCGACGTGGAAATGATGGAGATGGCACTGATCGAAAACGTCCAGCGGGAAAACCTGAATCCTGTGGAAGAGGCAAAAGCCTACCAGATACTCGTCAATTCCTTCAATCTCTCCCACGATGACATCGCCAAAAAAGTCGGCAAAGAGCGTTCTACCATCACCAACTCCCTGCGCCTTCTGACCCTTCCCGAGGAAATTCTCCGTGATTTAAAAGACCAGAAACTCAGCGCCGGACACGCTCGTCCCATCATTACCATTTCCAACCGGGAACAGCAACTGAATCTGTGGCGGAAAATCAAACGCGACGCCCTGAGTGTCCGCGCCACCGAGGCGCTGGTAAAAAAAATCACCACCGCTCCGGAGAAAAAACAGGTTCCGCTAAAATCCACACCCAAAAAATTGTACAAACACATCGAGGATCGGTTGATGCATATTACCGGCTCCCGTGTAAGAATCAAGGGAAAAGACCGGGGAGTCATTGAAATCGAATATTATTCAAAGGAAGATTTGGGACGCCTGGTCGAAATGTTCGAATTAATTGAGGATCGCAATCAATGAATAAGAAGCAATATACCCTGCATTTGATCAGCGATGCCCGTAAAACACCGCTGCGCCTCACCATCAGCTCCTTTTTCGCCAAAGCGCTGCTGATACTGTTATTTTTATTCATAGTCGCAATTATCATCGGCGCAATCTATCTGATTCCCCGCGCCAGACAATATAACGATCTGGTAGCCGAGAACGAACGTCTGATTGTGGACCGTCTGAAAGTTACTCAGATTTTGAGCGATTACAATAAAATCCGGCAAATGGACCAGTATATCCGTTCGGTTTTAGGTGCCGACCTGAATATCGCCTCTCTGGATTCCCAGTATATTGATTCTCTGTTCATTCCTCTGGGAATCGCCAATCACACCAAAGAAAAATCGGTGGAAATCAGTTATCTCGATAACGTCCCGATTTACCCGCCGGTCGAAGGCTATATCACACAGGGATTTGTTGATGACCATATTCTTTTCCAGGATAATCACTATGGCGTTGACATCGCCGCGCCCGAAGGCGTCCCGATCCACGCTTCCGCATCAGGTATGGTGGTGTTTTCCAATTGGACCTACGATCTGGGCTACACCGTTATTCTGTACCATCCGAACGGCTATTTTACAATCTACGGTCACAATCAGCGCAATATCGTGGAAGAGCACCAGTATCTCAAACGGGGCGATATCATCGGCTTTCTAGGAAACACCGGCATCAGCCAGGGACCGCACCTGCATTTCGAAATCTGGCGCGAGGGCAAACCGATTGATCCCCAGAGCATGATCTATTCCTATCGCCGCACGGATATTTCTGTCAACAATTATGGAGGCTAAAGAGTATATGAACAAGAAAAAGGATTCAACCATAAATACAATTATCGGCGAAGATACCGCCATCACCGGTAATATTCAGCTTGACGGCAACATCATCATCTACGGACAGGTAGAAGGAGATATCAGCACCAGGAATGCTATTACGCTTTCCACGACCTCCCGCATTCGCGGCAATCTGCATGGCGAGGACATCAATATCGGTGGCAATATCGAAGGCAATGTGAATGCCGCCGGCAAGGTAATCCTGGGAGAAAAAGCTGTTTTGAAAGGCGATATCAAAGCCGCTCAGCTGGTTATCGAAGACGGGGCAAAATTTGAAGGCTCCTGCTACATGAACCTCAACAATGTATAATTCCTTCTCATTTGTCACAGGCAAATTTCCAAAAACCTGCCACGTTTCAGGTCATCACCATCGCTAAAAATAAATGAAAATCGGTCAATCTATCAGGCGCTGTTTACCATTACTGATCGGACTTTTACTTTCCGGTCATTTATTGGCAGCTCCACCGGCGACACTTTCAGATAACATGACCCATCGTATGATGATGCTGGTTATGCAGCTGGGCTTAATTCTGTTCGCGGCGCGACTGGGCAACATATTTTTTGAAAAATTCAAAATGCCCGGCGTTCTGGGTGAGCTGTTCGCCGGAATTTTAATCGGGCCTTATCTACTCGGCGCCGTTCCGCTACCCGGGTTTCCTGCCGGTATTTTCCCCATCGCTTCGGAAACCTTTCCCATATCTCCCGAACTGTACGGAATCAGCACCCTGGCATCAGTGGTATTGCTGTTTATGATTGGACTGGAGACCGATTTTCGCCTCTTTTTACGCTACTCCGTTATCGGCAGTATCGTGGGTATCGGCGGGGTACTCTTTTCTTTTTTAATCGGAGATATCCTGACCATCCTGTTGTCAAAATGGCTTTTCGGTGCCCGGCTGGGATTTTTCTCGCCCCCCCCTCTTTTCTTGGGTATAATTTCGACAGCCACATCAGTCGGAATCACTGCCCGGATTCTATCGGAACGACGTAAACTGGATTCGCCGGAGGGGGTCACTATCCTGGCGGGCGCTGTCATAGACGACGTACTCGGTATTATTCTGCTGGCGGTGGGACTCGGAATTCTAACGGCTTCGACAAAATCCGGGAATGTTGACTGGGCGCACATTGGTATTATTTCAATCAAAGCAGTCGGAATCTGGGCGGCGGCTACGATTATTGGACTACTGGCGTCCCGCAAAATCAGCCTGCTGTTAAAATTGTTTCACGACCGCACCTCCATCGCCATGATGGCGCTGGGCTTCGCCCTGGTTCTAGCCGGGCTCTTCGAAGAAGCCGGTCTGGCAATGATTATCGGCGCCTATATCATGGGTTTGTCTCTCTCTAAAACCGACATTAACCATGTGGTCATGGAAAAAATGGGGCCGATTTATTCATTCCTGGTACCAGTCTTTTTCACGGTGATGGGGATGCTGGTCAATGTCCGCCTGTTCACTTCCAAAACAGTGCTCCTAATGGGGGTTTTTTATACAGTCGGCGCGGTCGTGTCAAAGGTACTGGGATGCGGTATTCCGACCCTTTTTGCCAATTTCAATTTGCGCGGTGCGTTGCGGATCGGCGTGGGGATGCTGCCAAGGGGCGAGGTGGCGCTGATTATCGCCGGGATTGGTCTGGCAGCTGGTCTGTTACCACCAGAATTTTTCGGAATTGCAATCATGATGACTCTTATCACAACATTGATATCACCGCCGATTCTGGTGGGCATGTTTAATAACGAGCAGAGTGGTACCCGCAAGCAGATCAGAGAGACTGAAGAAGCCCGCCTTTCCTTTGAATTTCCCAACATCCAGACGACCAATCTGATGGTGAGCAAACTGCTGGCGGTATTTGAATCGGAAGGATTTTTTATTCACATCCTAAATCAGCCTGAACAGATTTACCAGCTGCGCAAAGATGAAATGATCATCGGTGTCACTATTGATTCAAATACCATCAATATTGACTGTGATAAGAGTGAGGTGTCCTATGTCAATACAGCGATGCTCGAGGTGTTTGCCGATTTCGAGGCGACCGTCAAAGCGCTTCGCAAACCGATAGACAGCGACACGGTTGCCATGCGTATTCAGGAACAACCCGCCTTCAAAACTCCGGTCCATTCCCAACTGGCGCAGTACCTGACGCCCGACGTCTTATGCGCATCGCTACGGGGCAAAACAAAAACGGAAGTAATTGATGAACTGCTGGAAATTCTGGACCGCGCCGGTTTGGTAAAAAATTTTGAGTCAGCCCGCAAAACCGTATTTGAAAGGGAAGCGAGTATGTCAACGGGCATTCAGTACGGAATCGCCATTCCGCACGGTCGCTGCGATGCGGTTGACCGGCTGGTATGTGCAATCGGAATCAAGCGGGAGGGAGTAGATTTTAACTCTGTTGACGGAAAACCCACCAACATTATCGTTTTGACGCTCTCGCCGGAAAGCGCCTCAGCGCCGCATATGCACTTTATGTCCATGATCAGTCAGGCTCTCGATGAAGAAGGACGCGCAAAATTACTGGCGTGTAAAACATCCCGACAGATGTATCAGGTGCTCAGCAAATCAACCGCATCGCCCAAACGTAAAAAATCAGAGAAAAGAGAATAAAGGATTGCTATGCTCAAGAGAACCGTTACCTGTGGTCAATTGCGAAAAGAACATGTTGGACAATCGGTAATTTTGAACGGCTGGATCAATCGCCGCCGCGATCTCGGGGGGCTGATATTCATTGATCTGCGGGATCGCTACGGCTTAACTCAGATCATTTGTGATCCGGTAACTGCCCCGGAGGTGATAACCGTCGCCCACAGCCTCGGAATGGAGGATGTCATCGCGGTCAGGGGCACCGTGCGCGAGCGTCCCCAAGAGGCCCTGAATCCTGATATGCCGACCGGTGAAATAGACATTCTGGCTCAGACAATCGAGGTTCTGAGCCGTTCTGCCACCCTCCCGTTTCTGGTAACCGACCGCAGCACCGGTCTGGAGGATTTGCGCTTAAAGTATCGTTATCTGGAGCTACGTACCGCCGAGCTCCAGTATAATCTGGCTGTCCGGCATCGCGCCGCCCAGAGTGTCCGCCATTATTACAATAATAATCAATTCTACGAAATCGAAACCCCGGTGCTGATGAAAAGCACCCCGGAAGGTGCCCGGGATTACCTGGTACCCAGCCGAATCCACAAGGGTCGCTTTTACGCCCTGCCACAATCTCCGCAAACCTATAAGCAGCTACTGATGATCGGCGGTTTTGACCGCTATTTTCAAATCGTCAGGTGTTTTCGCGATGAAGACCTGCGCGCCGACCGTCAACCTGAATTCACCCAGATTGACGTGGAAATGTCCTTTGTTGAAGAGGAGGATGTCATACAGAGCACTACGGCGCTGCTCCGGCAGGTCTTCCACGATGTATTGGATGTGGAATTGCCCGCAACTTTTCCGAAAATGGAATACAGCGAAGCCATACGCCGGTACGGCTCCGACAAACCGGATTTGCGATTCGATATGAAAATCCAAACTTTGAATCGGCTCCTGGCAGAATCTGATTTCCAGGTTTTCCGGTCGGTTCTGGAGAAAAACGGAACCGTCGCCGCTATCTGCGTTCCCGGTGGTGCTCAGTTCAGCCGTAAAATTATTGACGACCTCACCGTAAAAGTACGCCGCTGGGGAGGTCAGGGATTAGCATTCACGAAAATCGCCGAAGGGGGCTTGGAAAGTGGTCTTGCCAAATTCCTTGCGGGCTATGCAAACGATTTGATTGCAACCTTCTCCGCACGCCCCGGCGACCTGCTGCTGTTTATCGCCGACCAGCCGAAAATCGCCTACCCGGTACTGGGACGTTTACGCAACGCTACTGCTAAACTCATGAACCTGATTCCCGAAAATATTTTTAAGCCCCTCTGGGTGACCCGTTTTCCACTGCTGGAATGGGATGCAGAGCAGCAGCGCTATGTGGCAATGCATCACCCCTTTACTGCCGCATTGCCGGAAGACCGGGGAAAATTGATTGACCAGCCTGAAACGGTGCGCGCCCGGTCTTATGATATTGTCATTAACGGTAGTGAAATCGGCGGCGGAAGTATCCGCAATCATACCCGGGAACTGCAGCAGGAACTGTTTGACGTGCTGGGTATCAGTCGGGAAGAGGCGCGGGAAAAATTTGGCTACCTGCTCGACGCCCTCACCTTCGGCGCTCCGCCTCACGGCGGTATTGCCCTGGGATTTGATCGGCTGGTTATGCTGCTGGCTGGTACTGAAAATATCCGCGACGTGATTGCTTTCCCCAAAACCACCAGCGGCGCATCTCTGATGGACGGTTGCCCGTCAGCGGTGAGCAGTAAGCAGCTGGACGAGCTGGGAATTCAGCTGAAAACGGAAAAACACCCTAACCTAAAAAAGAGAAATGACGCGCAAAACCATTGAAATCAAAGGCATAGACCCGTTCCAGATAATGGGCGCCAATGATATTTACCTGAGGATGTTGGCGGATAAATTCCCGCTGAAAATTTTCGCCCGGGGCAATCAGATTCATCTGGAAGGCGAGACAGATCACATTGAACAGGTTAACCGTATCCTGGGCGAAATGTTACTCACCGCTTCTCAAAAGGGTTTTATCGAAACCGCTGACGTTGAGACGTTGATCAATCTGGAATTGAGCGACCATCCTCTGGATCAAGAGATCACAGCGGACACCGTTATTCTGTTTAAAAAATCCGGCGCCATCAGACCCCGCTCCACAAACCAGGAACGATATTTCCAGGCTACCCTGAAAAACGATATTGTATTCGGCATCGGACCCGCTGGAACCGGCAAAACCTATCTGGCTGTGGCGATTGCGGTTGCCGCGCTGCGCAATCATGAAGTGAAACGGATTATCCTGACCCGCCCGGCGGTGGAAGCCGGCGAAAGTCTCGGTTTCCTTCCCGGTGACCTGAAGGAAAAAATCGAACCCTATCTGGCACCGCTCTACGATGCCCTGCATGATATGCTGCCGGCTGACAAGTTGAAAAGTTTTACCGATCAACACATCATCGAAATTTTGCCGCTGGCTTACATGCGCGGTCGTACATTGAATAATGCCTTTGTGATCCTGGATGAGGCGCAGAATACCAGCAGCATGCAGATGAAAATGTTTTTAACCCGGCTGGGCGCCAACTCCAAAGCTATTATCACGGGTGATATCACCCAGATTGATATTCCCGACCGGCACAGTTCCGGCTTGATTGAAGCAAAAAACATTCTTCAGAATATTGATGGAATTGACTTCGTCTATTTCAATCCGGGCGACGTCGTTCGTCATAGATTGGTCAAAGAGATCATCAAAGCCTATAACGGCAAAGATACCGAACGGTGAGACGCAGAAGATTTCCATTGTTTATAAACACTACTGCCGGCGCGGTTTTCATCTTTTGCTGGATCGCATTACTCGGTCTTTCCAGGACTCTGTCCGCCCGGACAGACGGCAATGACCGGCAAAAAGTCTGGATTTACCTGGATACCGAGCGGTTGAAGACGGAAGATTTTGTTCCGTTTACATGCTCTCCGCGTACCGCAGCCCGGCTCCTCCGGAAAGGCATACCGGGAGCAAAAAACTTCTCCGCTACGGTTCCGGGCGAGCACATCAGGGCGGCGATCGAACGCTGCTGTCGCGAGATTCTGTTCTATTCACGAGCTCTGCAAGCTTATTCAGTCTATGTTGATTCCACTCAGATTTTATCGCTCTTAAACCTGCCCTACATCAAAGAATTGCAGGCTGTGCGACGCTACCATAGGACCTCACCACCAGCCCCCCGCCGACAGCTTGAAAAATCACAAGTCGTTAATCCTCTCTACGGCAACTCCTACGCCCAGCTGCAACGGCTGAATGTTCCGGCGGTTCATGAACTTGGGTTTACCGGCGCAGGTGTTCGCATTGCGGTGATTGATGCCGGTTTTTATAAAGATCATGAAGCGTTTCAACACATCGTCGCCGATGGTCGGTTGGTGGCAGAGCGGGACTTTATCTTCAAAGACAACGATGTTCAGGATGATCAGACGGGCAGTAAAACCATCAGCGCTCAGTGCCGGCATGGTACCTCGGTCTGGAGTCTTATCGGTGGATACGTAGCAAACACATACATCGGCGCCGCCTATAACGCCGAATTTCTGCTGGCAAAGACCGAAATCCTTGCTTCGGAAACCCCTTTGGAAGAGGATTACTTTGTGGCGGCGGTCGAGTGGGCGGACCAAAGTGGTGCGGATATTATCAGCTCCTCGGTTGCCTATCGCTACGACTTTGATAATCCAGCCAACGACCACCCCTATGAAGACCTGGACGGGCGGACTACCCCGGTGGCGCGGGCAGTCAATTGGGCTTTCGAGCGCGGGATTTTACCCGTCATCTGCGCCGGAAATGCCGCCCAACTTTTCTCCGACGGCGGTTTGATGTCCCCCTCCGATGCCTTTGGAGCTTTAACGATCGGCGCAGTGAATCTGGACGGTCAAATCGCCGGGTTCAGCTCTCACGGCCCAACCCCCGACGGTCGAATCAAACCCGATCTCTGTGCACCCGGCGTCAACATTTTCGTGGCATCCTCGGGTTCACCGACATCTTACAATTCCGGTGACGGAACCTCCTATGCAACGCCTTTGATAGCCGGCAGCGCCGCTTTACTGATGGAAAAATATCCCACCCTGACGCCGGCTCAAATCATAGAAATACTCAAAAGCAGTGCCTCTCGCAGCAGCAATCCCGACCAGAGCTACGGGTGGGGTGTTCCGGATATTTATCATGCTATGTTCGCTGGGGATTCGCTCCTTATTCCGGGACGCCCGCTGGCGCGAAAACGACTCTATGCGCTGCCGAATCCAGCGATCTCAGATGTGGCGCTGACCTTTCTCTGGACACATGCGATTCCCACCGAAAAGAAGGTGCCGCTAAATATTTACAATCTTCTGGGTGAACTCATCTGGAGCACCGAACTGAAACCAAAAATTGCCGGAACGCAGGAATCAATTTACTGGAATCTGAAAAATCTACAGGGACAAAAAGTCTCCTCCGGCATCTATATTGTGACTATTAACGATCGGGACACAATAATTCGTGGCAATTGTCTGGTACTACATTAACTTTTCAGGGAGTTCAAACATGGCTGACAACCTTACAAAGCGGCGGATGTCTAAATAGGGAGAAATTTGAATGGATCAGCAAGAAATAGATCTGATTGAACGAATTAAAAATGGTGATGAAATGGCCTTCCAGACAATGATGACCAAGTACGGAGAGCGGGTGATGGGTCTGGCTTTTCATTTCACCAAAAACTATCAGGACGCCGAAGACCTGTATCAAGAGACCTTTATTAAAGTGTACCGCAATATCGGCTCTTTTCGGTTCGAAAGCGAGTTTTTCACCTGGGTTTATCGAATTCTTGCCAATCAGGCTTTCAATTTCTATCGCAAATCCAAACGAATGATGCCCGTAGACCCCGGCGAAGATGATTACCTCTGGGAAACCATCCCGGACGATGAAGCCAATGAAGCCGATCAGGCGACTCTCAATGCCTCTCTGCGGGAAGAAATTGACCGGGCGCTGCGGCAGCTTTCCTCCCAACAACGGGTCGTCTTCATTTTGAAACATTACGAAGGCAAAAAGATCAAAGATATCGCCGCGATCCTGGATTGCACCGAAGGAACTGTGAAGCGTTATCTGTTTCGGGCAACCCGGAAATTACAAAACTTGCTTGTCAAAGCATGAAGGAATCTACTATGAAAACACACAAACAATTTGAATCCATGCTAATGCTCTATTTTCATAACGAACTAAGCGCCAAGGATGAGGCACAGTTCAAAAAACATCTGGCGGAATGTCCGGAATGCACCGGCGCCCTACGCCGAATGAACGATCTGAAACAGGCGCTGGAGCATCCATCCCGGGCAGTGCCAAGTCCTGTGCTGATAGAGCGGGCTAATGCTAAGGTCATGAGAACCATCCGGCAAACAAAAAAGCGCCGGTTCAAATGGACGTTTTTCGGAATTCTTGATGAAATCCAGGACGCCCTGACTGGCTTTCTCGCGCAGCCCCGGTATCAGCTGGTATCCATCGGGATTACCTTCATCATTGGGATTTTCGTCGGCAAACTCTGGTTAAGCAGCGGTTTACGGCACGATCCTGGTATGCTGGCTAATTTTGTCAATTACCAGGTCGCTCTCACCGATGCAGAAAAGGAACAACTGCAAAAGGCGATGGCTAACTATCTTATTCAGTCCGGCGGGGTTGAGATAGCCGATCTAATTCAAAGCTCCACTGACGATAACGGTATGGTGGAAGTCAACCTGAAAGTGGACCGTGATATTGCCATTAAAGGCGGTCTCGATGATCCCACGATCTTGAATATGCTCCAGTATTCGGCGCGCTATGACCAAGACCGTTCCCGGCGCCTGCGGGCAATCAAATTATTGGCAAAATCTCCACAGAATAGTCGCAATGAGTCCACCATGATATCGGTATTACTCAATGACAGTGACCCGGAGGTCCGCGACCAGGCAATGGACGCACTGGAATCCTATGACCTGACACCCCAGATCATAGACGCCTTCAAAACCATCGCTCTGCGGGACAGCAGCTCCGAAATTCGACGCCGTGCCGTCAAAGAGCTCTATCAAAGCGCCGATGAAACGATAGTGCCGATCCTGGCATTAATTGCCACCAATGATCCTGATTCAACTCTGCGTAAAACAGCTCAGAATTACCTTGACGTCATTGTAGGAAAAAGTAACCAACAGGTGTTGCAATGAAAATATATCGTCAAATCCTGCTTTTAATCCCTCTCTGCAGCCTGCTGCCGGCACAGAAATTGGAATACGACGGGATGCGCTATCACGGCGAATCAGTCAAGGAGTACAATATTTCCGAAAAGGGTTCCCTGGTAATGAAGAAGATTCGCGGTGATATCAAAATTGTCGGTGCAGCCCGTGATAATGTCACGGTTACAGAACATTTCCGGATTAATACCTATTCCGAAAAAGAGGCTGAAAAAATACTCCGGACGCACCGCGCCAAATATATTCAAAAGGGCAATGTCCTGACGATCGAGGGGGGTGACAATTTCCGGCGCTATCAAAACGACTTTACAATTCAGGTTCCGACCAACTTCAATCTTAATATTGACGTGGTTGGTGGTGATATTGTGACCGAAACCGTAAACGGCATTGTCGAAGTCCACACCTCGGGCGGTGACATTGATATTCTTGAGACAACCGGAAAACTAACGGTCAATACTTCCGGTGGGGATATAAGCATCCGAGAATCCGGAGCCGAAATCCGGGCGATAACCTCGGGCGGTGATATTGTTCTGAATAAAATATCCGGCAATCTTTTCGCCAAGACCTCCGGCGGCGACATCACCGTTAAACAGCTGACCGGTGACGGCGAAATTAAAACCTCGGGCGGTGACATATACATTACCGGCATCAAAGGCAGCTTTTTCAGGGGCAGCACTTCGGGCGGCGATATTGGCGGTGATGACATTGATGCGGAACTAACGCTGAATACCTCGGGCGGCGACATTACCCTCGGCAAAGCAAATTCCCGCGCCCGCCTGGAAACCTCCGGCGGCGACATTGACGTTAAGGAAATTAACGGCAACCTCGCTGCGACGACCTCCGGCGGGGATATTGAGATCGGCAGAGTCAGCGGCGAATGCATCCTGAAGACTTCCGGTGGGAATATTGAAGTCCGCCTAGCTGAAGACAAAATTCACGCTACCACCTCCGGCGGCGATATTTACATGTCAGAGGTTTACGGAGCCGTTTACGGTCGGACATCCGGCGGGGATATTGAGGTAAATAAGCTGCTTAAAAAATCACTCCCCAGCCATAACGTTGATCTGGCATCCTCCGGTGGAGATATTGCCCTTAAAATACCCGATTATATGAAAGCTGATATTTTCGCCCAGATTACGGTCTATGACAAATGGGATCGTTGCGAAATCCGTTCCGATTTTCCGCTCGACATCCAAAAAGAGAGTCGCGGCTCCAAACTGATAATCACCGGCAAAGGGCGTATCAACGGCGGCGGTGATGATATTACTCTAAAAACCAGTGGCGGCAATATCGGCATCCGTCACCAGTAGAATTGACATTGACACCTAAAGAGGTTTACTCCATGAAAAAGATAATTTTCCCGATTTTAATTCTCCTGACCATAAGCGCCCAATCCAATGATATCGTCACCGAAAGACACAGCGTACCCTACAAAGGCGAAAAGGAGCTGGACGTGAGCATTGAATTCGGGTTGGGGCAGCTGGAGCTGCGCAGCAATGACAATTCCAAATACCTTGTACAGGCGGAAATAACCTACTCCAAAGATATTTACCGCCCGGAAATCAGCTATAAAACCGTGGGCGACCGGGGCAAGCTGAAAATGGTCTCCCATCAGAATAAAGATAAATCTGTCTGGGGACGTTCCAAAAAAAGCGATTCCGACCTTAAAAACAATCACTGGCGTATCGCTATGACAGAGCAGGTACCCACCGCCTATAATGTTGAACTGGGGCTGGGCAAAGGTATTCTCGACTTTACCAATATCGGGGTCAGCGACCTGAATCTGGAATGCGGACTCAGTGATGTACTGGTCGAATTTGCCAAAAAAAATCCCGAACGTATCCGTAACCTGGTCATTCAAACCGGTCTGGGTAACGTTGAGGTAACCGGACTGTGCAACAGCAATATGGATCGGTTCAGCGTAGAATCCGGGCTGGGATCAACAAAATTGCGGTTTGACGGAGATCTGAGACGCGATATCAAGGGACGGCTGACCGTCGGGCTCGGCTCCCTGACTATTGAAATCCCGGAGGAATACGCCGTCCAGATCGAAGCCGAAGGCTCCTTTCTGTCTTCTCTTAATTTCAACGGATTCAGAGAGGTCGAACAGAATATCTATCGCAGCAAGAACTGGAAAAATGCCGGGCAGCGGATTTATCTGGTGATCGAAATCGGGCTTGGCAGCGTTGATATCCGCTGGATAGAGTAATTTAATTTGCAGATTATCAATCATGAAAGGCGGCTGACAGACGTCCGCCGTTTCTTCTATTCATCCAGAAAATCTTCCCGGATCAGAACCAGAATGTAGGAGTGCGGTACAATGATATATTTCTTGCCTTCCAGCTCTAGCTCAATGGCATGTTTGCGCAGAAAGATGGCATAATCGCCCTCTTCCGCCTGGAGCGGCATATACTGGGGCTCATGGTGTTCTTGCGCCCAGGGTTCATCGGAAGATTCGTCCAACGTTGGAATCGGAAATCCGGGACCTACTTTGACAATAAAACCGCCCTGTACAATCTCCTTTTCCTTGACTCCCGGCGGCAGATAAAGACCGGACGGGGTCTTGGAGTGGTCGGTATCCGGATCAATCAACACCCGGTCGCCCACCAAAATAATCTCTTTATCACCTTTCAGCATACTCAAATTTAGTAAAAATTTAACGGATCGGAAATAGAGAATCGGTTTATCCCTTTCCTATTAGGAACTTTTTCCGAAAGCTTGTAAACTATCACGGCGTAACGTTTTGACGATAAATGAATCAATTTTAAAAAGTCCTTTTTAATGTAAACTATGGAGGCTAAAAGTGACGGACAAGGTATACGATGTTATCATCATCGGCGGCGGCCCAGCCGGATTTACATCCTCAATCTACACCGCCCGGGAAAAGCTGGATACCCTGTTGCTGGAAAAATCAATGACCGGCGGCATTCCCAACGTAACCGATCTGATTGAAAACTATCCAGGATTTCCCGAGGGGATCGCCGGACCGGAGCTGATGCAGAAATTCCGACGCCAAGCCGAGCGTTTCAATGTCATCATCAAAGAATACGATGAAGCCGGCGCGATTATTCCCGGCAAAGAGTATCATACCGTAAAAACAGAAAAAAAGGGATACCTCGGCAAGACAGTCATCATCGCCACCGGCGGTCTGCCCCGACTGTTAAACGTGCCCGGTGAAGAAGAGTTAACCGGTCGGGGTGTCTCCTATTGCGCCACCTGCGACGGTCCTTTTTACAAAGACGCCGAAATCGTCGTTGTTGGCGGCGGCGACGCCGCTATTCAGGAGGCTCTGTTCCTGACGAAATTCGCCAGTAAAGTAACCGTTATCCACCGCCGCGATCAGTTGCGCGCCAGTCCGATCCTGCAACAGCGCGCCTTCGATCATAAACAGATAGATTTCATCTGGGACAGCGTTGTCACCGAAATTAGCGGTGAAAATCTGGTGGAAGCCATAAAAATTAAAAACGTTAAAAGCGGCAAAATCAGCACAAAAATAACCGAGGGTGTCTTCATTTTTATCGGCTGGACGCCCAATACAGATTTTGTCAAAGACCTGGTAAAATTGGACGAGGAAGGACATATTGTCACCGATCGTTATATGCATACCAACGTCAAAGGTATTTTCGCAGTGGGCGATGTGCGTTCCAAGAAATTCCGTCAGATCGCAGAAGCGGTGGGAGACGGAACCGTTGGTGCACTGGCAGTTTCCGAATATATTGACGGGCTGGCTTAGATTTTGGAAGACATAAAAATGAATAAAATACATCGCCCTATAGAAATCCTTACTATTATTCTTTCATTTTTTTGCCATTTCACCCTCTTAAATGCCTGCACCACCGGACTTGCCGCCCCAAACGCCACAAATAATAATCAGGTTCTCCTCTGGAAGAACCGGGACTCCGGTTTTAATAAAAACGAGGTTGCCTTTTTCCGAAACGATACCGTTACCTATATCGGCTTGATCAATGCTGACGATACCACTCAGGTCTGGGCGGGTGTGAACAACTTCGGTTTTGCCATCATGAACGCCGAATCCCGCGATATGGCTCTGCCCGGTGAAAATACCGGCTACGATGATGAGGGCATCTGGATGAAAGCCGCGCTCCGGCAGTGCCGCACGGTGGACGATTTTGAACAGATGCTCCACAGAAGTAACTCATCGGGACGCAAGGTCACCAGCAATTTCGGGGTGATTGATGCAACGGGCAACGCCGCCTTTTTCGAAACCGGTAACCATGAGTACTTCCGTTTTGATGCCGAGGAACCGGGCTATCTGGTGCGCGCCAATTTTGCCTATAAAGCCCGCTCTTCCGAAGGTTATGGCAAGGTCCGCCACGACCGGGCAATTACGCTGATTGACGACGCCGTTCGCAATGGACGGCTTGACCACCACTATCTGATCTCAACTGTTTCCCGGGATATCGCCCTGCCCGACTCCCTAATAGATGCGTCGCGACCAAACCGGCGGAAGACCAGTGATACGATTAACCGGCATCGGACGGTATCCGCCGCGATATTCGCCGGTAGCGTTGATAAGGCTCCGGCTTTAACCACCTTCTGGTGTACCCTGGGCGAACCGGCAGTTGCACTGGCTGTCCCGCTCTGGGTTCGCTCTGCCCAGATTCCCGCTGAACTGAATGGTACCGGCGGGGCACTTCTGAATGCAGCCTTTATGGATATAAATAATGCGGTTTACGCCGACCCGACCCATATTGATCTTGGCAAACTCCGGCAAATCCGCCAAATTTTTGACCGAACCCAGGACAAAATTTTTCGGAAAACAGCCCGGCAGCTGAAACGATGGGAAAAAAATCTGCCGGAACCGACTGAGATGGCTGTTTTTCAGGATAAAATGGCTTCAATGGCACTGCGGGCAGCCCGCAAAGCGCTGCTATATCTCGGACACCCAGCAGGTCAGTCCGATTCCACCGCCCCAAATAATTGAGCAATCAATGCGACATTCTCCCGCAGCAGCGACTCAATCATTTTCCGGAGCTGAGCGGCGGTTTGTAGATTCAAACCCCTGGATTTATTCAACGGGGAAATAATGACCATCAGATGATCGGTTTGCAGCTCGTCATTATCCGACACCATCAGGTGATAAAGGTCCCGGATATGCTTCAGTAAAAAATAGTTGTTACTGAGAGTTTCAATCTGCGCCTGATGGTAAGGCAATAACTGGAGCAGCTGTTTAAACAGCTTTTCCGATATCGGTCTGACAATGGAAAAATGGGCTTTCAGAATAAATAAAAAGTTCTCCAAATCCCGCAGACCGCCCGGGCACTCTTTGATATCAATCTCTGTGGATGTCAGGTGATAATTCTGTCGGGAGTATATTTCATTTTTCAGAGAGTTGATAAAATCTGCTTTCTGATTGAAAATGAAGGGAATGACAATCTCCTTCTCAAAGGCATTCTTGAAATGGGCACTGCCCACAATCATTCGGGCGCCCAGCAGCTGCGACATATCAATGAAGGCGCTTTCGTCGGGTTTACTGAAAAACTCCTTTAGATTGCTGAAGGTAGTAACATAATTCTTGAAGCGGTCCGCAAAACGGTAATGGGTCATGATGGAGCGGCGGATAATGTGTTTATTCATTTTCAGAATAATCCGGTTGGCATACCGAAGCATTTTATCTTCATCGGAATTCAATAAAATGATCAAATCATAATCGTCATCAAAGGATTGGCTGCGGGCGTGCCCGCCGGCGGCAAAGACTGCCAGCAGGTCGCGGGTCTCCAAAACTGCGTCGTTCATCTCTTTGGCGATCTCTTCCCGGCACAGATCGAACAGAATCTGGATAAAATTATCCGAAAAAATCGTAAACTGCTGGTTGACCGCCTCAAAGGAGCCACCGGAAATCATCTTAATTCCAAGCCGCAAAAACTCAAAATCATAGTAGTCGCCGAGCTTTTCGATCCGCTCCGCAATCGAATCAAAATTGTCCAAATTGCGCAGCAGACCATCTGCAATCTGTGCAAACTTCGGTTCATTTTTAAGGGTTGAAATATAAGCGGCATAGGAATTAAACACCCGCTGCACAAAGCGCTGAAAGTAGTAACTACTGTCTTTGTAAAGGCGGCACAGAATCAGCAAATTGTCCTGCAACATCTGAATATCCGGGCGCCATAAAGGTTGGTCAACAATTTGAATCAGGTGCTCCAGATGTTTTTCGCTCAGCAACGCCAGAAAATTGTTCATCATTCGAGGCGCAAAATTCAGAATGTGACAGAGGCGACTGATATTTTCGTGGGTGCTCTGTAAATCGGCGATAAACTCATCCAGAAAACAGCGGATGAACTTTGATTCTGCCAGCGCCGTTCGGTGTTTCACAATAATTGTAATCAGCGAAATCAGCGAGTAGGGAGACAAGCGCCCCCAGCGTACATAGGTTTTAATCAGTGAAATCATCTGATCTTTGGGCAGATTTGTAAAATCACTGATAAACATGTTCAGGAGAATTTCATTGTCGCGGTCAAGCCGGTTGAACACATCATCCCAGAAGCGGGTCCCCCGGAAAAAGGAGGATTTTCTGATAAATTCCTTGGCAATATTAATCCGCTCTTCCGATTCTGGAACGACCGATTTATCCGCTATATTGGTAATCGAATTAAATATTGTAATGCTTTGTAAATGCTTGTTGATCTGTCCGATCAGGCGTTCGGCGCCCCGCCGCGCCGTCTCCTGCAAATCCTGATAGTGGATCAGCAGCTGGGTATAAGCCGGCGCATAGCTCTTGTCTTCATAACCCATCGCCAGAGCTACCTTCTGCAGATGGTCGGACATGTTCTTATCCTCCAGGTAAATATCCTCTTCCTGGACGACAATCAGTTGATACAAAAACCGGACGGTCTCAAAAAATGTCAGCGCCCGATGGATGCGCAGATAATCGTCGCGGTTGGACAGATCGGTTTTCAATAAAACATCCAGAACCTCCAGCGTGGTGTTGCGATCAATCCCTTTCCAGGTTTTCATGGCAAACAGGGTCGCTTTCAGCATTCGCAGTGCGTCCCGCTTGGGGTTCAGAATGTTCTCCGGTGCCTCCTTCATAATCAGGTCCCGGATTTCACCCAGCAATCCCCGCAGACACCCCTCATGGTATTTATTATCATTAGCCGGATGATAATAGTAACGGTCCAGAATCTCAGCCCGGAACTGTTCAAAAAGTGCCTGTTGACCGAGAATCGGCACGGCATTCAACATCTCGCTCAAGATGACAAAATCCTGGATTTCAGCGTCCAACAATTCGTGGTACTCGGCAATCGAAGCCGAGTACCCGCTCCTGCCGACATGCTCGGACAGATGAAAATGCAGGGCACTGGCATTTTTCAGCATTTCGCGGTTTAACTGACCGAAAGCGCTGGTAATAATCGGACGATCCTCAGTGCCCCGGTCAATCACCCCCAGATCAATATCGTCCTGATCAACCCGCGTGCCGACGCAGCAGACCACAAAATCGGGTCGGGAATTTTCCGGCAGAAAGATGTCCAGCAAGACCGCCATATAGGCGCCGCTGAGCAACCGGAAATCGGAGCCGGTGCGCATTAAGAAGCGTTGAAAATTATCATATCTGTCTGTCGGCGTAGAAAGATACATCTGGAGTACATCGAGCGCCTTTATATTCATCAGTAAAAACTGTAATGAATAATAGCATCCCAACATCTCCAGCAGCGTTTCTCTATCTCTGATAAAATTCTGAATCAGGCGCATTTCTCGCGCCGGCTGCGACGAAAAACGGAGCAGGCGAAACTGGTCAAAAAGATGTTTGGCGTCAATCAGCGATACAAGAGCATCGAAATTTTTCTCGATATTTAACAGGTGTTTATTATGGTGATTCCCCAGGGCGCTGACGCGTCCGAAGAGATCAATGGTAGAAAAATCAACAGTATGAATCACAGTGGTCTAATTATGTCTTCAGTGCTTCAGCGGACCATGCTGATCCAGCCAATTCTGCGCCAGATCAATCCCCGTATAGAAGGCTTTGATATTAATCTCTTCGGTCCCTTTGGGCACCCGCGAACGGATGGCGTGTTTGACTGAATCCTCCGAAACGATACCGGACAGTTTGATGATAATTCCCAATGCAATAATATTGGACACCAGAAACTTTCCCAGCCGTTCCACTGCCGATTGAATAATTGGCACGGCGACCACCTGAAAATTGCCTTCCGGAATTTTCGTGACCATCTGTGAATCAACAATCAGAACGCCCCCCTCTTTCAAATCGCCAATATACTTATCACAGGCTTCCTGGGTCAATGCCAGCAGAATATCAATATTCTCCGCTTTGGGATAATCAATGTCACCATCGGAAATGATGACTTCGGAACGACTGGCACCGCCGCGCGCTTCGGGTCCGTAGGACTGACTCTGGGTCGCATTTAATCCGTCGTAAATAGCTGCCGCTTCAGCCAGGACCTTGCCTACCAGGATCAAGCCCTGCCCCCCTGAACCGCTTAATCTGACTTCATAGCGAAAAGCCATATAATCTCCTTGCTTTTATACTCCGCTCTGGGCTTTTTTAATCACCTCATTATAGCGATTAAGATAACTCTCCTGTTCTTTATCTACAAATACTCCCGTAACTATTTTCCCCGCCAGCGCCTCCGCTGACATGTTCTTTGCCTTTTCAATTCCAATGGTGTTTTCTTTTTGATATCTCATCATATCAACGCCGTTGCCCTCTTTATTACGCCGACCATAGGAGGTCGGACAGGGGGTTAATATTTCAACCACCGAAAATCCGGTTTTCTGCAGAGCATTACCGATATAATTGTCCATTTTCCCCACATGATAAACCGTTGAACGAGCGACATAAGTAGCGCCGGCAGCCTGTGCGAGACGACTGATGTCAAAGGGTTCATCGGGATTACCATACGGTGCGGTGCTGGCTTTTTTGTGTGCAGGCGTTGTCGGCGAAACCTGTCCGCCGGTCATGCCGTAAATATAATTGTTGTAAATAATCATGGTGATATCAATATTCCGCCGGGCGGCGTGAATAAAATGATTTCCGCCGATGGCGGTGGCGTCGCCATCGCCGCTGACGACAATAACGTGCAGCTTGGGGTTGGCAATTTTCAAGCCCGTGGCAAATGCCAGCGCCCGACCGTGTGTGGTGTGCAGTGTATTGAAATCCACATAGCCCGGCGTCCGGCTGGAGCAACCGATTCCGGAAACCAGGGCGATATCGTTTTTATCCCAGCCTAGCTTATCAACGCACCTGAGAATTGATTTCAAAATAATGCCGTGCCCACAGCCATCGCACCAGATATGCGGCATTTTATCCTGACGTAAGTAGTATAAATAGTCCATGCTCAGTCCTGCCTGATAATAGCATTAAAAATTTCATTAGGTGTAATCGGCTCACCGTTGATCTTATTGATCCGCACAACCGGTTTTGAGCGACGAGTCGCCCATTCAACCTCGTGCGCCAGCTGACCGAGATTCATTTCAGCGACAATAATCTTGCGTACAGAAGCGCTGATCGCCTCAATCTCTTTTCCGGGAAAAGGCCAGATAGTTTTCAACCGCAGCAGTCCGGCTTTAATGCCCTGCTCCCTGGCGTTTATCACCGCCCGGCGTACCGACCGCGCGGTAGAGCCAAAGGATATCACCAATATTTCGGCGTCTTCGGTATATTGAACCTCAACTTCGACAATCTCATCCCGGTAGCGCTCAATCTTCCGGTTCAGGCGCTCCAGCTGCGCCTGTATCTTTTCCGGATTGTTCGTCGGAAATCCGGTTTCGTCGTGAGCCAGACCGGTCACATGATAACGATACCCTTCTCCAAAATTTGCCATCGGCGGAATATCACTACTGTCCATTTCATAGGGTCTGTACTGCTCCGGTGGGACAGTCGGCTTTTTGCGGTCGGTCAGCCCCAGCGACTCAATCGGCGGAACTTCGACTTTCTCCGTTAAATGCCCGACAATTTCGTCTGAAAGGAGAATTACCGGCGTGCGGTACTTCTCCGCTAAGTTGAAGGCTTTCACGGTCATATCATAGGTTTCCCGCACAGAGCCGGGCGCCAGGGCAATGATAGGGTGATCACCGTGAGTCCCCCAACGAGCCTGCATGACATCCCCCTGAGCAGCATGCGTCGGCAGTCCGGTACTGGGTCCACCGCGCTGGACATTGACCACCACACAGGGAATCTCTGCCATCGCCGCAAAACCGATATTCTCCTGCTTTAATGAAAAACCCGGACCACTGGTGGCGGTCATTGCCTTGACACCCCCCAGAGATGCGCCAATCGTCGCCCCCATTGCGGCAATTTCATCCTCCATCTGAATAAAATTACCGCCAAGTTTCGGCAAACGCAACGATAATACCTCGGCAATTTCAGATGAGGGGGTAATGGGATACCCCGCAAAAAAGCGACAACCCGCCGCCAAAGCGCCCTCGGCACAGGCGACATTCCCCTGCCACATTTTGATATTGGGATTTGGTGTTTCCACAGAATCTCCGAACTTCATTTTGTTTTTTTTGTCTCTTCAGGAATAATGATTTGAATAGCAAAATCAGGACATAACTTCTCGCATAATTTACAGCCGGTACATTCCTCCGGTCTGGCAACTATGGGATAAAATTGTCCCATATCATATACTTTTTTCGGGCAAAAACTGACACATATTTCACAGCTCTTACACCAGCTCTCGTTTATTTTTATGACCACATTTTTTTTCATATGCTTACACCATTTTTATAATCACAAATCGCTCTTTAATAATTTACTACGTCCCACTATGCTCGTAAATCAACTAATGGGATATCAGCTGCCGGTAATTTCAATCTCAATCGGACTTGTGTTTAAACGCACCCGGGCGCCCAGCGGCAGGGTCAGGCGTTTTTTTATATGACCATAGGCAAAATTAGTCACCACCGGAAAATCGTAATCTCTGAGAATTTCATTCAGCAACTCCTCCATGGTAAAGGAGCGCCGCGGATTCCTGGGAAAACAGTTGACAAAATGTCCCAGAATCAGTCCTGAAATTTGCTCGAACACCCCATGAATCCGCAACATATGCAGATGTTTGTCCAGGTGATAGGTCTTTTCACCAATGTCCTCAATGACCAGCACTGCTCCTCTCAGATCGGGCATGTACTCGGTTCCCAGCAGCGGCGTGATCAACGAGAGACAACCGCCAACCAAGGTTCCTTTTGCTGAACCCTCCCGGTACACCCCAATTTTTTCACCGGGTGGATTTTCGAGAGTCAGCGGATAGGGGTGTCCCATCAGGACTTTCCATAACCACTGTTCGGAGTAGGTGTCAAATTCCCCGCTCATATCCGGTGCCACCATGGGACCGGTATAACCCACCCAGCCAAGTTTGCGCATGAACGCCATTTGCAATGCCGTGATATCGGAGTACCCAACAATCATTTTGGGCGGTATTGCAGCCAGACGCCAGTAATTAATCTTATCAATGATTCTCAGAACCCCATAACCACCCCGCACACAAATGATCGCCTCAATTCCCGGGTCCAGGATAAATTCTTCAAGCCATTTCAGTCGGTGGGCATCATCACCCGCCAGGTAAAACTTACCACGGGTCAGATTGGGAGCTGTCTTCACTGCAAACCCACGCTGTTCCAGATAGTCAAGACCCGCGCGGGTCTGTTTGCGGTGTGCTGCGCTGGCTGGGGCAATCACGCCGATTGTCGCCCCCCAGGACAACGGCTTGGGAAATTTATACATAAGATTCCTTTTTAAAACAATCTACCTCTAAAGTTGCAAATAAGATTTTTAAAGATAAAGTTTTTTATCAAATGTTTCTTAATTTTATTAATAATAATCCAAATTGCTACCCGGAGATACCAAAAACGACCCAAATTTTTTCAAGAGTATTGTTTTTTTTTGGAAAAACGCTAAACTTTGCTAAAATATTTTTTAAATTGAAGACACAAAGGGAAAACAGGTTAAATGAGGTAGCAATATGAATAAATCCTTCCAACGTTCCCAAACACACCGGCGGTTTTTACCGGTGCTTACTGTATTAATTTTTCCCATCTGTCTGGGTGCTCAGACCGATTCTCTAGACAGTTTGGTTGACACCCTTGCCGGGCGCGAGGAATTCGAGTTCCAGCAATCTGTCGAAGACCAAGCCGTCGGTGATATTCAGACGCTCCGGCAGTTCATCATTGATTCGCTGACACTGACATATGATGAAAAATTAATGGCTCAGAAAGATTCACTGGCGACCCTGTTCAACAATCAAATCACCGACATCTTGAATCAAAACTCAATGGAAATCAGCAGATATAAGAAGACCATTAGAGCCCTGGAGGACAGTCTGAAAACCCGCCGCCCGTCAGCAACGCCGCCACCGGTTGTAGCCACCGACATAGCTTACGATCCGGCGGGAGAACAGAAGTATTTCGACTATGAAAAATTTGTCAAACGGCAGGAAAAGAAAACCAAGTCTGGCTTCTTGATTCTGACCACCAATATCGAGGATATTCCCCCATTTCAGATCAAGCAGCTGGAACAATATCTCGATACCTATTTCCCAACCGCGCGCTGCGATTCCATTCAGGATTTTCTGACGCAAATCTATATTCGGCAGCAGGACTGGGCTAATGCCGAACGGTCAATATTAAAATTCATTTTTCTTTATCCCGAATCCCCTTTAGCCGAAGAGATCAAGACCATCCGCGCCGGGATTTTCCAGACCGAAAAGGCGTACAAAAGCTATACCGATTTTTTAATGAACGTGATCGCCGCCACGCCGGCTTACCCCGACGTGGAAACCCGCTACTTCAGGTTCGTGGAACTGCTCAAAGATTTTCCGGACCCGGCTGTGAAAGCGATGTTTCCAGACGAAGCCCAGACCTATCTGAAGCTATACCCCTTTTCTGAATATGCACCGCAAATCTGTCTCTGGCTGGCTCAATATTATGCCGGTAATCTGCGCCCGCAGAGTGCCTTTATCACCTACCACCGGCTGATGATCTTTTATCCCGACAGTCCGGAAATGGCTGCCGCCCTTTATCAATCCGCCTTGCTACAGGAAAAAGAGTTCGAAGAATTCGATCAGGCTATCGAAACCCTTTACCGCTTTATAGACCTTTTTCCCGACGATACTCTGACTGCCTATGCCCACCACCAAATCGCCCAAATCGCCGATATTAAAAAACAGAACTGGGAGCAGGCGACCACCGAGTATCAGATTGCCGCTGATCTGTTCTTTGAGACCGGAAAAATCAAACCCAGCACCGCGGCGCTCATGCGCAAGGCAGGGATTCTGGCGGATCAGATGAATCTGATCCAGGATGCCATCGCCACCTACCTGTCGGTTGATGAACGCTTCCCGGGCTCACCGGACGCTCACCAAGCCATTATGGCTGCCGGAAACCTGTACGCTAGGCACAAACAGTACGAGGCTGCAATCGGCGAATATATGAAACTATACGACAAATACCCTGCTGCCGAAAATGTCATTGATGCTCTGGAAAAGGCAGCCACCATTTACAGCAGTAATCTTAATAATCATGATAAAACCGTCGAAACGCTGAATATAATCGTCACCAGTTATCCCGATTCCAAGAGTGCTAAAAAAGCAGAAAAACAGCTCAAGAAGATCGAAAAATCCAAGTAGCATTTTCTCTCGACAAACAGCAAAAATACGGGTCGGTTTTCCGACCCGTTATTTATCTTACAATCAGCTTACTTCAGTCACGTATGTGAAGAGCTGATTGGTTGGGATTATGGGGAAAATTTTTGATGCTGTAAAGATATGCCAGCAATCGGCAAAGAGACCGGGTCATGCCAAAAGCGCCCCGGACCCATTTCGCCGGATTGACGGCAAACGACCGGCATCCATCGCCGCACAAAAAGTCAGTAAAATGCAGATAAACCCCCGCCGTACTGGATAGCTTCTCCCAGAGCAGCTGACTCTGCCCGCAATCAATATCCTCATCGAGGATACTGTGCATAATAAAAACCGGGCGTTCAACATCGGTTGGTGGAATCGCCTTGCTATACGACTCATCCAGATCATGCTGATACATTTGCAGCAAACTCCGGATGGCGTCAGCTTCCATATCCCCTCTATAAACCGCCATCAGCAGGTGGTGGATATCCGACTCAAGACTCTGAACTTTTTCAAATGCCGTCGTCGGACGTTCCGATAACAGCAGAGATATGATGTCAGATACCCGCTCGAATTGATTGGGAGGCAGACCGTTTTTCAAGACATACAACAGATAGAGAAGCCTGATTTTGACGGAAGAAGATCGTTGAAACCAGCGCTCCTGGATTTTGACCCGACCCCGCAAAGCAAAATTGACAAGGCTGCTTATTTCAGTCACCGGTGCCAGAAAAAGAAAGCTATGGACTTTCCCAAGCGTCGCTGCACTGTTCATTGCCACCAATAAACAGGCTGAACTGAAATCGGCGCCTGCCAGCACAATCCGGCTGCTGTCAAACCGCTCATCCCGATAGACAGCCTCAACGATTTCAACGATTTCTACCGAATTAATCGTACCCGGAATAAGCTGCCCATTTTCATTTTTTACAATAATTACGTGATAACCAACCAGCGCCAGGGCTTTAGCAAAACGGTTCAGGCGGTGGCGCTTCCGGGCAAAGGCACTCGTCCCGGCAACTATGATAAATACCGGGCGTATTCTGGGTCTAGCTCGGGTATACAGAACAACCGGGTGAATTCTGTTTTTTCCGGGCAGCCCGATCAGCTTTTTATTCAAAAACGGGCGTCGGCGAATACAATAACTAAGCAATTTCCCGCTGGAATACAGCAATACGACCCACGCCGCCCGTCCAAAAAGAACCGGCATGTGTAACATTTCTCTGATGGTGCGGGCTTGTTTCATTGACTTGCTATCAATAACTTATCTTTTGTGAACACTGTCAAACACCCCCGCAAATATAATGCCGGAAACCGTCGAAATCCAAAGAGATTAACCGGCAATAAACAGCCCGACCAAATATTTCAGATATCCCGTTCCGAACACCGAATGATCGAATCGCTCCAGCAGAAAAAATACCGCGCACAGTACCGTCAATTTATGCTCGAAGGAATCAAACTCCTGAAAGAGGCAGTCGCAGCGCAGTACCCGCTCTCCCAAATCTATATCAGCCGATCTGCTTTTGTAAAAAATCTTCTCGCCGATGTGCCTGTTAACCCAAATAACATCAAGGTCATCCGGGACTCGGAAATACGCTCCATGAGTTCACTGAAAAATCCGGAAGGTGTGGTTGCCATTGGAAAAATACCGCAATCCAAATTTCTGGCTGTTGATTCAGAAATCTGTCCATTTTTATACCTGTGGGAGATCAACGACCCGGGGAACCTAGGAACCATCCTGAGAACGGCACGCTGGTTCGGCGTCCGCCATGTTTTACTCTCGCCCAACAGTGCCGACCCCTTCTCACCAAAAGTCGTGCGGGGATCAATGGGCGCCATTTTCTATATTTCCATCCGGCAAAACGTCGCCCCTGATGATCTTTTTGACTATTGTATTCAACAGAATATTGCAGTATTTTGCGCCGATCCCACCGGGGCTCCGGTTCTGGAAAACATGCCCAAACGTTGGGGGTTGGTTCTGGGTAATGAATCGCATGGTTTACCGGAAGCGGTTAAACATGTCGCCCATGACATTATAGCGATTCCGAAGTACGGCAACGGAGAATCTCTGAATGTGGCAGTTTCCGCCGGGATCCTTTTATACGAATTGCTGCGCCAGGAGAAAGCCTGATATGCGTCTGTTTGCAACACACCTTTTACTGATATCAACGATTCTGGCTGCCGACAACCTTTCTGATCAGGCAAGCGAAAGGCTCCTGCCGGAAGCACCGGCACCCGGTTGTTATGCCAAGACACTCACCGGGGATGATTTTTTCCTCAGCCGCTATGTCGGACCCCGCGCGCGCCCGGAATTAAAAGGACCAATCGTGTTTTCATTCTTCACCAGTTCCTGCCTGCCCTGCCGGAAAGAGATTCCCTGTCTCCACACCCTCAGCACAGAATATCCTGATATTCGAATATATCTGATCAATGTCGGCGAGGATCCACACACGGTTCAGGCTTACATCCGGAAAATGAATTATACTCTGCCCGTTTTGCTGGACCGCTACGGAAAAATTGCGGAAAACTTTAGCGCCCAGGTGACCCCGACGCTGGTGGGAATCAACGCGGCGGGCTTTATCACCTTTTTCAAGCGGGGCTTTACCGCCGCCGATACCACTGCAATCAGAGAATTATTCGAACAGCTCAGACCGGATTAAATGACGGTGAAAAGTGCTTGTGATGCGGCTCAGGTGCTTGACTTTAGTTGCCTTCCTGTCTAAATTCACACGCCCTTTAACACAAAATAATCTAATCTAATGTTTAATATCCTTCCCTCGATAAAAACCGCTATTATTCTGCTGATCATTGGATTGGTCCTGGCATCCCTCACGGCTGCCGGTGTTATGTTTTTTTCCCCGACGCTGATCGGGATTACTTCGGTACAGATGGGCTTGCTGATAGGGGAACTTTTTCTGCCTTTACCAATCTATCTCTGGGCGAAGAAAAATGGCGCCAACCTGTGCAAACTCTTCCGGATCAATTATGTTCCGTGGCGGGCGGTAACGGCTGCGATTCCCCTGTCCCTTGGATTGACCATCATCATTGACGAATTGGATCGCTTCGCTCAGACATTGGCGTCCACACCGCTGGAATTTTCAAAAATTCAGGAAATTGTCACGATTTCCAATCCACTTTCAGCCGTTTTTATCATTGGCGTGGTGGTGATTATCGCACCCCTGGTTGAAGAGCTGGTTTTTCGGGGATTTCTGCAACGCATTCTGGAATACCGTATCAGAGATGTTACCAAAGCGGTACTGTATTCAGCGCTTATATTTGCCTTTATTCATTTCAATCCCTGGTGGATTGTACAAATATATATTATCGGGGTTTTTATGGGGTATGTCGCCTGGCGCACAAATTCCATCTGGATATCCTTTGTTATCCACGCCATCAATAATGGAGTCGCTATCCTGTTCTCCCATCTAGCTGACGGCACAATGGGCTGGTACGAATGGAAGGGGTATGTCTCCCCGATAATCCTTTTTGCCGGTATTTTACTATTATTCGGTGGAATGTACTGGTTCAGGCGCAATACACCGACTTATGACCGGCGCACTGAGTTTTTATTAATTGAAGATCAATCGGACAATCAACCAAAAACGGGTAATGAATAACAACTTGAAGGAGGTGATTCATGCTGGACCGTGAGTTTATTATTTTACAGGACGCATTCCGGCGTCTGATTCGCCGCAATGCCCGCACCAATACCCAAAAGATGATCATGAAAACCCACCCGGCTGATCTGGCGGCGCTTTTCCGCTCCTTTACTGACACCGAACGCCAGACCGTCTTTAAGTTGATTTCCGATCGCACCTACAAAGCCGAGTTTCTGACTGAACTAGATCAGTCTATTCTGGTGGATATCCTCCGGGATTCCGCCCCCAAAGACATTGCCGAACTGCTGAAGGAGATGGCGCCTGACGATCAGGCAGATTTACTGGCGCAAATACCGGAGGACCTGAGCAAAGAGGTACTCAGCCTGATGAGCAGCACCGATTCTGAAGACCTGGAAGAATTGATGATGTACGATCCGGATACCGCCGGCGGGATTATGGTGCCACTACCCTTTAAAATGCATGAACAGGACACGGTTCAGGATGCCATCAATGCGATTCATGAACAAAAAGATGCTGAGATGGCTTTCTACATCTATGTCGTCGATGATAACGACCGCCTGACAGGCATTATCTCGTTACGTCAACTGCTGATGGTCTCACCGAAAACCATCCTGCAAAACATCATGATCAAAAGGCTGGTCACGGTTCATCCGGAGACGGATCAGGAAGAAGTTGCCCGCATTATTAGCCGCTACAATTTTCTGGCTCTGCCGGTGGTGGATCGGGAACATCGTCTCCTGGGTATTGTCACTGTTGACGATATTATTGACGTGATTCGGGAAGAAGCCACCGAAGACTTTCTGCAAATGGCTGGTGTCGGAAAAGACCGGGAAATTCTCTTAAAGACGCCAGTTGAAGCCGCCAGGATTCGTTTCCCCTGGCTGTTTGCCACCTTCATCGGCGGCTTAATCGTATCTGGCATTGTGATCAGCTTCCACCAACTGCTGAACCGATTCGTGATATTAGCCGCCTTTATGCCGATCATCGCCGGTATGGGCGGCAACGTCGGTTCCCAGTCATCCACCATTATCGTACGGGGATTAGCAACCGGACGTATAAATTTTCAACAGATCTTTAAAGTTTTAATCGGGCAGATTATTATCGGTTTCCTGCTGGGAATCGCCTTTGGCATTTTGTTGACCCTGTTCTCCAATATTTTTTACAGAGCAACGGAAAACATTCTATTGATCGGGTCTGTCATCGGGGTATCGCTCTGCTGCGAACTGATCATTGCGGCGATGCTCGGCACCCTGGTGCCGATGCTGTTACAGCGCATCAATGTTGACCCGGCAGTTGCCACCAGCCCGATTGTGACGACATCACTCGACATCACCGGTATTCTGGTCTATTTTTCCATTGCATCGTTGCTGTTACTATAATCCGGTATCTTTGTCCGAAGCCGCAGTTTCATTTTAAATAACAACATCGTCCCGACCCCGATCAGCGCCGGCACCAATACATTTCCCAGAAATACCAGCAACGGCGCCAGCAAAGCCACCTCGCGGGTGATATCAAACTGCGCCAGAAGTTGCATAGATATCCACTCCCGTACACCAAGACCAGCCAGAGAAACCGGTAACATCAGAGCCATCATGACTACGCTTACAGTCCCGCAGGCAGCCCAAAAAGAGACATCAAAACAGCGTAAAACCAACCAATATTGCAGTGCCATTAAAAGTATATGCAGCAGAGAGAGCGGAATAGTAATCGGCAGCACCGTTCTATAAGGGTATTTCCCGATACCAGAAATTTTTCTCCGCAGCCTCCGGTAAATAATACCAATCAGTAAAATCAAAATCGGAATCATTATTGTTAAAAACCAGTAATAAGAACGATATTGCCGATATATCGTCCAGATGCCAATAAGCCCGGTTAATAATACCACCACCGCCAGGCTGCCCTTGTCAATAATATACGCCAGCAAACGCCGGGAATAGCTTCCGCTGATAAACAGCATCCTGCCAAGCTCACCATGTCCACCCGGGATGACAAACCGAAAAGCATATCCACTAAAAAACACCCGCCAGAGAGGCATCTCCTTATCGCGATCAATGATTGGTAAAAGAGCCGTAACAAAACGTTGGTACTCCACACACCAGACACCCAGACCAGCGATCGCAATCAGCCCGATTCGCCACCAGCCGGTGGTCAGGAGCACCTCTCCGATTCTCGGAAGCTCAATCCGGCTGAAAATCAGATACAGAATCCCCACCGAGATACACAATTTCACACCGAAACCGGCAATTGACCGGAAACTCATCTGCAGAAATCCGCTAATTATAATTAATAATCAAAGCGAATCTGAAAAGAAAAATAGCGGTTGGTGGTGCCATCTACAGCCCTTATTTTAAAGCCCCAGTCCAGAAAAAATTCCTTTCTCAAACGGTAAGTAACCAAGATCTGATATTCATCAATTGTCTCAATCTCTCCCATCAACCAGGTCGTTTTGTAATCCAAGGCTTCATTGCGGTTGTCGTAATTCTGATTGGAATTGCTGCCGATGGGAAAATAGTCGGGATGATCCTCTGGCAACGGCTCCGTCCCGTGCTTCAGGTGCCGGTAACGCAGAACGGCATAGAGGCGTTTACCCGGCCACCACTGATTCTCGAAAAACCAGAGCCGCGAATTGGGCCCGTCATAAAAGCCCAGATCGACACCGTTGTGAGTGTAGGAATTATAAAAATACTTGTGGGTATATGTCCAGGGATGCACAGCTGTAAATTCTAAGCGAAAATCGGTGGACACCTTCCATGGCGCATAGTGAATTCCCAGCTGGACACCCTGTTTATTCGCCCAATAATCATTGAAAATCTGGGTTGTTGTAAACTCATCCAAAAAAATTGTCCCGTAAAATTTAAATCGGGTCCACGGCAGATACTCAAACTCCACCGCCATGGTAGCGTTATCCCGGTCCATTAGATTGTGCTGAGTCGGCCAGAGCATGATTGGAGGAATAAGATAAGCCAGTTCCATATCGCGGTTGCCGTATATATAAAGCTCGGAAAATCCGAAATTAAATCTCTTGCCTATCAGCATCTCCCAGCGATGACCAACCAGATACTTTTTACAGAAAATCTTCTCGCCGGTCGAACCCCTTTCAAACTCCTTCGGCAAGAGCGACCCGTGAAAAAAGGTGAACTGTGCCTGTCTGAAGCTCTTCTGCCAGCTGAAAAAAGGGAAGGGGGTCACATTATCCGATAAAATCAGCGAATTCGGGCTGTTACCCCAATACAACGGCTCACTGCCCATCCCGAACAGACCGTACTTACCGGACACCTGGATATAGGCGTTGGAATAATCAAATCCCTGCAAGTCAACCATCTCCTCTTTCGGCTTTTGGGAAAATCCACCCTTATAGTCCTCCGTCAACTCTGTGTAATTATTCACGTTATATTGAACATATCGGATACCATCGAAATAAGCAGAGAAGTGTTCTCCCAGCTGGGCGGAGAGGTAAATCGCATCACGATTCAACGGGCGATATGAACCATTTTTCGACTCCATGCGGAGCGCTTCGCTCCAATCCACCCAGACGATTTCGTCCTCCTTTTCATATACAAGCAGATGCTGCTTTTCCCGATTATCTTTCCATTGCGCTACATTCCGAAAACCTGTTTTCATATTTTTTAAAGACCTGAAAAAGAAAAAGTGGTTTCCTGATTCGGGAATCTGAAAATGCTTTTGAGACGGGTAAATTTCCATCCTGTAATCGGCTAAATATTCGTCGAGAATCGCCCGGTCAATCCGATTCAGCTCAGCGCGCTTTTCATGAACCGTCAAAAGCAACCCGGCGACTTTGTCCCGGGTAAACGGACGGGTGTCGTTCAGATTTCCCGGCAGTAGCCCAGCGGTTGTTAAGCGATCCAGAAAAAGGTAGACCGGATCATCGATATTCACATGGATCTGGCTCGCCAAAACCGTACTGACAAAAGCCAGCAGCAATCCGCATAGATAAATAGGGTTCTGTAGTGTAACGGCTTTTCTTCTACCCACTTCCTACCTCAACTTTATAGCGCGCTCCTTTCCAAGTAAATCCAAACAGCGATCCAATTACGGCAACAATTACAATGAACGGAGCATGCAAAAATTCCATGAGAATATAATACAACGAATTCAATTTTTGTCCAAATTTATGATATCCGTAAACCATATAAAACGTATCACTGAACACTTTTACTCCGAACATTCCCAAAAACAGTGGTCCGTAGGAAGGAAAAAAAAGCAGCAGTCCGGGATAGATCGTCAATCCCAGATAGTACAAAAAGGTGTTCAAAGAAAAGAAGAGCACTCCCGCTTTTGCCCTGCCGATCTTCGAGCTCCAGCGGGCACGCTGGTTAATCACAGCCCTCAGCGTCCGCTGAGGCGGTGTTTGGACGACTCCCGCCGGACTCAGATTAAATTTCAGTCGATAGTGCTTTTTTTCAGCCGTCTGAATAATAAAGAAATCATCGCCGGATACTATACCCTTGCGCAAAGCATCACTTTCATAGGCAACGTAAAGCTGCCGGTTGAACATCATATTATTGCCGTTGGCGGTAAAACCCCGATTGTGTCCGATTGCACCAGCCATAACAACCTGGTGCGACATATATTCGATGGCTTGCATGTTCTGCCAGAGACGCTCGAATCTATTGTGATAGGTTCGCTGCTGAAAACGGGTAATCCCTGTCGCAACTCCCAAATCGTCCTCGATCAGGGCTGCATAACTACGCAACCAGTCAGGATGCTGAACGCAATCGGCATCGGTGGTCAGGATAAAGGGACATGTTGTTGTTTTTACCGCCTCAATCAGGGCATGTTTTTTCGGTGAAATATCCGGAGAGCAACTGGTTATGGTAATGGTTCTCAGATTGGAGACCGTTTCTTTTAATTCATCTAATATCGCACCGGTTTTATCCTCTGAACGATCGTTGACAACAATTATCTCATAGCGGTCGTTGGGATAATTCTGGGCAGAGAGTGATTGAACTGTGCTGCGAACATGCTGTTCTTCATTCCTCGCTGCGACGATCACCGCCAGAGGTGGGTAATCATCAGACAGCCCGTTGTTGGGTCGAATTTTGTGCAATCCCCTCAGAAAATATAAAATGAACAGCAGGTAGACACCCGCGGAAATTCCAAGAATCATATTAAAAAGAACCATCAAATCGTTCCCAGTCCCATAATGGCTAATAATGTATCAAGATCGTTTATCGGACGTTCCGGCAGCCTTTTTAGCATACAACGAGGTACTCTTTTGATATCTTCCGAAAGATTCAAATCCTTTTGCCTGACGCAATGGAAATAACCCATTTCTGTGAGCCGTTCTGCCAGGTACTCCTGCTCCGTCTGACCAGGAGTCGGTATCAGTAGCGCCGGTTTTCTCAGCGCAATAATCTCCATGATCGTCGAATATCCCGCCCGGGCTACAATCAGTTCGGCATTGTTCATAACATCCGCCATTGCCGAGCGGTTCAGATGCGGGTAGATGTCTAGTTGCCCCACCCAGGTGCGCTGCTCCCTTTTCGAATCCGGCTTACCCAGTACAATGACCCAGCGACCCGGCAGCGCCTTTGCCTGATCTAAAATCAGCTTTTCCAAGACCGTCCGCTGCGGTTCCATACCAGAGATCATGATGAATCCATCTACTTTCCCAGTCGCAGGCTGTTTCGGAATATCCGATAAAATCCCGATATAGCTCAGCCTTTGATCACCTCGAAAGGCAAGGGGGTGCCCCAACTGCCCGGTCAGATTATCAGACCATTTGAAATCGGGAATAAAAACATGCCGAAACTGCCGAAATATTAGTTTGTTAAACAAAACACTGATCCACTCAAAACAGTACAGCGTGCGTGGCAGCCGAAACTGAAGCTGATGAGTCATGAGAAAACTCGGAATTCTCTTTGAAAAGACACCGTAGCGGTTGTCGGAGAAAATCAGATCAATTTTATATGCTTCAATCAAGCACTGCGTCCGCCGAATTTCCAGGATCAGGCACCACAGAATCCGTGGGAGCTGTAACAACAGGTAGAGAAATAGAACATTTCGATTCCGGCAGTAGCGGACTCCATAATCGGGGAAGTCAATCGCCGCACAATCCGGAAATTCTCGCTGCAACAGCTGTAAAGATCGCCCGGTTGCTGCCAGTATTACCTCATTGTTTTTTTTCAATGCTCTGATAATCGGTATAGAGCGCGTTGCATGACCAAGTCCCCAGTTTAACACTGCGAACAGAATCCGCCTCTTTTTTTCTGCACATTTATCCGTCAATAGAAATAATCCCGAATTATTCAGATTGAATCACGGCATGCGAAGTTACGATTAAATCAAAAAACTTCAAAAATACTTCTCTGTCTCACCAAACTATTGTTTATCCATTTTCCCGTTTGTACTTTTAATAAGCGATTATGAAAAATATCCTCTTGATCAACCCCTGGATCGCCGACTTCACCGCCTATGACCTGTGGGCAAAACCACTGGGCTTGCTGTATATCGGGAAGTTCCTGCATCATTACGGCTATGATCTTGAATTAATTGATCTCACCGACCGGCTGCGATGGGGCGGTGATAAACCCGCAAAAAGTCGTGGAAAATACCCGAAAACCTTAATTCCCAAACCGCCGGTCGTGGCTCATGTACCCCGCCGCTTCGGACTCTACGGCGCCAGCCGTAAGCAGTTCGCTATGGCATTGAAAAACGTCACACCGCCAAAACTCATTTTGGTGACATCACACATGACCTACTGGTACCCTGGGGTCCGAGAAACAGTAACCATTTTACGCGATACCTTTCCGGAGACGATAATCGTCCTGGGTGGCATCTACGCCAGTCTTTTTCCCGATCATGCACATCAAACCATTCAACCCGATTATCTGATTACCGGCTACGGTGAGAAACCGGTGCTGGAACTGAGCGACAGAATTTTTGGAATCTCCCGCGATTATAGCACTGTCCCAAAGCACAACGACGCCGGCATGCTCCCCTGGGATTTATATCCCAACCTCAACGTTGCCCCGATTCTGACCTCCCGGGGCTGTCCAATGCACTGTGACTACTGTGCCACACCCTTGCTGAATCCCCAGTTTTCTCAGCGAGAACCGGCAGATGTCCTGGCGGAGATTCTATTTTTATATCATCAGCGCAGCATCCGGGAATTCGCTTTCTACGACGACGCCCTCTTCACTCATAAAGAGCAGCACATTAAACCCATTTTAAGGGGCTTGATCAAAGAGAATCTTGCAGCAAAATTCCATACTCCCAATGGACTGTTTGCCCGGGAAATAGATGCCGGGCTGGCGGAGCTGATGCGGGCAACCGGCTTTGAGACCATTCGTCTGAGCATGGAATCCGTCATTCCAAAATGGCAAAAAGCCTCAAGCAATAAGGTGTCCACCCGGGACTTCGAAAACGCCCTGGTCTTCCTCGAAAATGCCGGTTTCCAGCGGAAGAACATCGAGGTCTATATTATTATGGGGCTACCAGGTCAGAGGTATTCCGACGTTGAAACCACGCTCCGCTATGTTTTCGAACAGGGAACAATCTCCCGGCTGGCTGCCTTCAGTCCGATTCCGCAGACACCCTTCTGGCAGATCGCAAAGGAGCGCGGCTGTGTTTCGGATGATATGGACCCACTACTCACAAATAATACAATCTACCCTTGTGCCTCCCGCGATTTTCCTGTGGAAAAATTCCTTGAATTACGCAAACTTTCCAATGATTTGAATGCTAAAATCAGAACCAACATGATGGATTGAGAAATGGGAGTACTGAAAACGGCACCGCGGGCACTGCCTTTCGTGGCAATCATGTTCAACCGAAAAACGGATCTGGACAATCTTCTAAAAACCCTGTCCTGCCGGCTGGGCGGTGTCATGTCGGCTGGTCCTGTTTATCGTGTTACCGATTTTACCGGTTACTACATCAAAGAATTTGGTAATCGCCTGCAAAAGCAGTTTTTTATTTTTCAGAATCCCGTTAATCTGGAAAGATTTCATGAAATTAAAGTCTGGACAAATGATCTGGAATTTGGCAGCTCGCCGAAACCCTCCGGTCGAATTGTGAATATTGATCCCGGCTACCTGGAACCATCCAAGCTAGTGCTCTTTTCCACTAAAAACTTCTCCCACCGGACCTACTGCGGTGCGGGGATTTTTGCCGAAGTTACCATGCTATATAAACACGGCGATTTTGTGCGTTTGCCCTGGACGTATGACGATTATTTTTGGGAAGAAAATCGCCGTTTCCTATTGCATGCCCGCACGCAGATTGTCAGCCTGAGCCGCAAGGGGGCGCTATAAAAACGCCAGCGCTCTGACCGGCGCTCCTTCGGTATCCATTTTTAATGGCAGAGCGCAAAACTCAAACATCTCATTTTGCGGCAGACTTTGCAGATTGTATAAATTTTCAACCGCCAGTCGCCCGGCGCCCAGCCAGAGCCGGTGAACCGGGAAACCAGCCTTCTCGGCGTCTGCGGCATCAATGCTGGGGAAATCAACACCGATACCAAATACGTCGGTTTTTAGCAACGCCATCACCACTTTGTCGGAAAGAACAGGGTGCTCCGTAAAATAGTGTTTGTCGATCCAATAGCGGTCAAAGCCGGTCCGGAACAAAATCCAATTCGGCTCGAGCCGGTCAATCAGCGCAGACTCTTTGTTCGTCAGCCTAATTTCATCGGCAAGCGGTTCTGTTTTATCGAGACAGATTGCCCGCCCAAAAAACCGGTTAACGGGAAAATCCAGCAGCGTTTGCCCGTCGGGAAAAAAATGAGCCGGAGCGTCAATATGGGTCCCGTAATGTGATCCAAGCCGGATGGTAGAGGTACGAATATTATTTTTTACCGCAGAGCGGATTTGCGGTGCCGGCAAATCCCCCGGATAGGTGGGCATACCGGTCGCCAGGGCATGGCTCAGATCTATGATCCTTTTCTGCATACCGTCGAGGTCTAATTGCCATATCCGACTGTCTGCGCGAGGATAATATGCTGTGAGGGGCGCAATTTCATGGCAGCCGTCAGGGCTTCCCGGTCAACGCTGCCGCGCACCACAGTCGCCAGTCCCTCCGCCGCACAATAGAGATAGACATTCTGGCTGATAAAACCGGTATCCGTGGCAGAATAAAATTTCTGGGATTCTTCGCTGCCTTTCAGGCGGTTGTAATCCGCCACATAAATGAGATTAACCGGCGCAGTTTTGACGAAATCCTGCGTCCCGGTCAGCCCGCGGAGGTCGGCTTTATCCAGAAAAACCAGGCGGTGTTCTCTGACATCATACAGATACAAGCCCGATTTTAGAGCGACATAGACATCAATTTCCTGGGCATTGTGGGCGGTCGGCGCGGTGCGTTTGCCACTTTCGGGACGATTGATACCGGTCGCCGCCCAGAGCAGGTTGGACAGCTGCTGACTGGAAAGCTCCTTCTCTGAAAAAGAACGCTCGGACTTGCGGTTTTGCAAAGCCTGATATAGCGTAACGTCCTTCTGAAATTGCGGAGTCGGCAGGGCAATGTTCTGCGCACCAAGTGGTGTTGTCAGCACAACCATCCCAGAAAAAATCATGAACAGTACTCCAATTATTCTCATTGCTACTCCTATTATTTTATGTTAATTGCTGTGAAAAACCCGGTGTTTCACCATCCGGAACTGCGCACCTAGCTCCCGGGCGGTTTCCTGAATCAGCCGCCGGTATTGAAACAGTACCTTGAGCATGCCGAAAACAGCCAGCAGCTCGCCCGCGAAAAAGAGAAACCAGTTAAAATCCTCCGGTACATAATTGTAAACGATATGCAAAAATTCACTGTTTTCCGCCAGAATGAAAAACTGCGGCAGAAATCCGCTCCGGATAATCAGCGCCGTATAATTCCAGATAAAACTGATAAAAATCAAGCCGCAGCCCGCAATCAGCAGCAACCACTTGTCGGCTTTCAGCGCCAGCGGACCGTCCAATTCATCCAGGAGAATCAGATTGATCCCAATCCAGATCATGGAGAGCGAAACCAGAACCGGCGCAATTACCGGACCGAGCCAGGGCAATGGTATTAAAAACAAAACGTCCCAGGTCAGCAACGAATCGGGCCAGCCCAGAAAGAGTTTCAGCGCCACATAATAAAAAATATCCCAGACACCAAAACTGATCAGAAAATAAGCCAGTCGCTGAAGCCCCTTCTTGCCCGCTAGAAACCCGATGGAAACCAGCATGACCAGTGTTGCCACTTCGCGGACCAGCTCCACAAGGTACATTTGCGGAGAGACGGGGCTCATGGGAAACAGAAAGCCGCCGGGGTAGTAGATTTTCCGCAGATACACCACCACAATCGCTTCCAGAAAACCCATGGCAATGCTGAAAACTCCGACCCAGAGAAGTTTCGCCATTACCGCTTTTGATTCTATCTGTATCTGACTGATTTGCATCTATTTCTCACCTGTAATTCAGTGTATATTTTGAAAAGTTAAAAATTTCTACACCGGATTGGGGATATCAATAAACGTTACGTCAAGTTGAAATGTTTCCGCCAGATGATCCCCCAGCGCCTGAATGCCGAATCGTTCGGTGGCATAATGCCCGGCAGCCACAAAATGAATCCGCTCCTCTTGGGCGAGATGCATGACAAATTCCGAGGCTTCGCCGGTAATATACATATCCAGACCCGCCAGAACCGCCTGATTCGTCTCCTTCTGACCACCGCCGGAAATAATCCCGATCCGCTCTATCCGCTCCGGTCCGTAGGGAAAAAACAGTGCGTCCCGGTTGATCTCACTTCGGATCCTTTGCTCCATTTCCGCATGGGTAATCCCCCCGGCATACGCCTGAACCCCCAGGAAATTACCCTTGTGTTCCCCAAACGGCTCCCGGTTTCTCAACCCCAGCCGCACCGCAATCTGAGCGGCATTGCCAAATTGCAGGTGGGCGTCCAGCGGCAGGTGATAGGCAATCAGATTCAGGTTGTTTTCCAGCAATAGCTTGACCCGCTGTTTATAGCCGCCCTGGTACAGCGGGCGTTCATGATTCCAGATAATTCCATGATGAACCAAAATGGTATTGGCATGCATTCCAATCGCCTTTTCGAACAGCTCGACCGAGGCGCTCACGGCGGTGACCACTTTTTTGACAGCGAGACACCCTTCAACCTGTAAGCCGTTGGGACCGTAATCGGAAAAGCCGGCGGTTTCCAATAATTCATCCAAATATTTTACCAGCTCATCGCATTGCATAAACATTCTCCCAAAATGCCAAAACTATTCTAAATTCAATATACAAAAGCGAATAAAAAATGAAAAGCTTTCCATTATCACCGCTCTTCTGTTTTCGGTCTGTTTTCTAATGTTTAAATTAATTACATTAATTATGGTGGATATCAACGACCATAGCCCATCAATAACATTTTTGACCAACCAGACTCAGGGAGCCGCTGTTTTATGGACGAAAAGCCAAACATTGAATCAACTACCAACCGGGATGAAGAAATCCTGGGCAGAATCCGTCGCCAGATGCAGGAAGCGGAAACACTGATTGAAGCGATGAAATCCAAATTACCCAACAACTCTCAACCAAATGAATAATCTCCAGGAAAAAGACCCGGCTAAGTCAGCCAACATATTTAAAATCGTGGATAGTCTCGACGATTTGATAAAGGTATTTATCGTCCGTGGTATCGTTTTCATCGCCGAACAAAAAGTACCCTACCGGATCGAAATGGACGAACACGAACTCAGCGCTCTGCATATTCTGGGTGAAAGGGACGGTGAGCCGATCGCTGCCGGGCGATTGCGGTTTCTGGGAGACTGGGCAAAACTGGAACGGATTGCCGTTCGTAAAGAGTATCGCAACCGGGGCTACGGTCATGCCATTGTGGATTACATGCTGAATGTCGCCCGCACAAAAAGGTACCACAAATTTAAAATGCACGCCCAGGCGTATTTGTGCGATTTCTACGCCCGGCACGGTTTTCAGATTCGGGGCGAGCTGTTCAAAGAGGCAGATATTGACCATTATCTGATGGTTTGGGATGAGGAGAGCCACTGACAACGAAAACAGCCGGCTGAATATCTTATCCAAAGAACACAATCAAATGAACGCTACCGACAATCATAAAAACCTTCGTTTTTCCGGGATCTGCTGAACCGGCGCTTTCCCCAGATACTGTTTATCTATCTGGGAGTCTGCTGGACGATTCTGGAATTTGTCAGCTGGATTGTGGAGCATTACAAAATCTCGCCTCATCTGACCGATCTGAGCTTTATCACGCTGATCTCTCTGCTGCCGACGGTGGGTATGCTCGCCTATTTTCACGGACGACCGGGGCGCGACCAGTGGACCAAAACCGAAAAGATCGGAATACCGATCAATCTGCTAATAACAGGGGGGTTGCTCTTTTTCCTATTGAGCGGCAAAGAGTTGGGCTCGGCAACCACGGCTGTTGACGTCGTGGATGAAACCGGACAGACTGTCCGTCGGGAAATCCCGAAACAGAATTTGACCAAACGTCTGGCTATTTTCTTTTTTGAAAACGAAGATCGCAATCCCGAGCTGGATTGGCTCCAATTTGCCTTTATGACCGGTTGCCATTACGATCTCAATCAGGACCCGATTTTCTCCGTCTACTCCGGCTATGATAATGTCATTTATCAGAAAATCTCTAGCGCCGGCTTTAGTAACGTCATCGGCGTACCCATGGCGCTGGAGCAGAAAATCGCCCGTGAAGTGGAACGCGAATACTTTCTGGGCGGCAGCTACCGCCAGCGGAATGACACCCTGTTTGTCCAAACCTTTCTCTACGAGACTGCCCGGGGTAAACTGATCGCTGAAAATTCCTTTCAGGATACCGATATTTTCACAATCATTGATCAGATCAATGACGGGTTGAAGCGGGACCTGAATATTCCCGCCTGGCACTTTGAAACCGTACCCGATCTGCCCGCCGCCGAAATCATGACCGCGTCAACGGAGGCTTATCGCCAGTATATTCTCGGTTCCAACCGGCTGAACCTGGAAAACGATCCTCAGACCGCCCGGCAGCATTTTGAGAAAGCGGTGCACGCCGACCCGACTTTCGCCCTGGCTTATTGGGCGCTATACCAGTTGTACATCAATCTGAATTCCTATGACCAGGCGATCGAAGCGCTCAATACAACCATGCGCTATATTTACAAATTCCCGGAGGCGGTCCAGTTCGCCATTAAGGAGGAATTTTATCTAGTCTCCGAAGACCCCGAAAAACGAATGGCGGTGCTGGATATGTGGGTTCAGCTCTATCCCGATGACATTCGGGGACACTTCCGCCGGGCGCAGGAATATTTCAAACAGTTCAAAATTGACGCCGCCATTGCGGAATTCAACCAAATCCTGTTGCTGGACCCCGCCCGCCGGTACTACTACCGCTATATCGGCAATGCCTACCTATCCAAGGGCGATTTTGAGAATGCCCTGAAATACTTCAACCAGTACCAACAGGCTTTTCCCAAAGATTACCGTTCCTTCCTATCCCTGGGCGACCTGTTTCTAGCTATGGGCAAATATGCCAAAGCCCGGGATTTTTATATAGACGCCCAGCTGCTGGAACCCAATGAAATTTCCATTTTAATCAACCTGGCAAACGTAGAGCGGCGGCAAGGCAATTTTTCGGCTGCATATAATCAATTGCAAAACGCCGCAGCACTGGCAAAAACTCCGGCGGACCGTGCCGCTCTCTTCAATGCTTACGGCGAGTACCACTATCAGCGGGGGGAAATTCGTCAGGCTTTGGATTTCAGCATCCGGCAATATCAAGAATCGGCAAAATTCCTGAAACCTCTGGATGCAATGATGAACCGGATGAGCAATTCTCACTTCGAACTTTACGTTATGCTGAACCAGGAAAATCAGGCTCTTGAACAGCTGAACCACTATCGCAAGACCATCCCAAAACCCTGGTCCCGCTGGATATCGCTGGGAGAATTACAAATCGCCTGCGAAAAGGAAAATACAGCCGCCATACGGGAAAACATCGATCGGGTGGCGGAAACACTGAAAATATTTGGTGAGCTTGCCCGATCCGATATAATTCACAGCGCCCGGGGCAAGCTATTCGAAATCGGCGGTGATTATTTGAATGCTATTCTTGAATATCAGCAGGCATACCAGTATTCACCACTTGACGTCACGATTCTGACAAAAATCGCCCGCTGCTACCGACAAATCGGTAATCATACCAATTCTCAAATATTGCTGGAAAATGTCCTGAGCGTTTTACCAATGCACGCCGAAACCCACTTGGAAATGGTGAAAATTTACCAACTGGAAGAAAATCCCGACAAAGCCCGGGAGCATCTAGCCATTGTATTCCAAGTCTGGGAAAACGCCGACCCCGAATTCCCGCCCTGCCGGGAAGCCCGCCGGCTCCTGAATCCGGTCTCCTGACCCGATAAAAAACGCCCCCTGAAACTCCAGGGGACATTTTTCAAGATTGCCCGCTAATACCTACTTTACAATATTGGGTCTCTCCAGACCGTAATTCTTTTTCTTATCTTCTGCCTTGAGCATAAACGCCAGAATAATTGCCAGCACACTGCAGGCGATGAAGATCAACCAAGTGGTGGCATACTGGTACTTCACATTCTCACCGGCATACTTGGCAGCCGCGACGCCGGGATTGGTTTTATCCAGCACAACGCCCAGTAAAAAGGGAATGCCCATCAGACCCCAGTTCTGCACCCAGAAAATTACCGCGTAGGCAGTTCCCAGGCGCTGCTCGGGAATAATCTTGGGAACTGAGGGCCACATCGCCGAAGGCACCAGTGAAAAGGCGATTCCCAGAATGATGACCATCACCACCGCCAGTGCCACGCTGGTCAACCCCGGAACCCACAGAATCACATGTACGACCAGCAGCATCAGAGAGCCAAGAATCATGATACTGGCGCCCTTGCCGATGTGATCATAGATACCTCCGAAAAGCGGCGTCAGAAACAGCGTTCCGAAGGGCACTAAGCTGGGAATCAAGCCGGCATGCTCTTCGCTGATTCCAAATTTATTTACCATCAAATCCGGTCCGTACTTATAAAAGGGGAACACCGCCGAGTAAAACAGCACACACAACAACGCAATATACCAGAAGCCACGGTTGGTAATAATCTTGCCGATATCCCGGACCCTGAACGGCTCTTCTTCCAGATCAAGCTCTATTTGGTGATCCAGCTTCCGGTCCATAAAATTATAAATGATAAAAGTAATCAGACCTATGCACAGCAGCACCACTCCCAACAGAACCGGTGCGGCGACATTAAAAGCCTTGGCAATATAGGGACAAAAAGCCAGGGCGCCAAAACTCCCCAGACGCGCCAGTGCTACCTGAAGTCCCATTGCCAGCGCAATCTCTTTGCCTTTGAACCATTTTACAATTACCTTCGACACCGTGATACCGGCGGTTTCAACCCCCACGCCGAAAATGGCAAATCCCACTGCCGCCATCCACATGGATGACCGGATACCCAAACTGGTCGCATACGCAATCCCGCAATACTTCAGCAGGGCGCCGACCACCATTACCAGTGCCGACCCGATAGCCGTAAAGCGGATGCCCATCTTGTCCAGTACAAGTCCGCCGAAAATCAGCATCAGCAGGAAGACATTAAACCAGCCGTAAGCGCTGGTAACCGTTCCGTAAGCCGTGCTGTCCCACCCCAGCTGCGCCTCCAGCATCGGCTTCAGGGGCGAGATGACCTCTGTGAAAAAATAGCCGAACATCATCGTGAAGGAGACGATTAGCAGCGCCATCCAGCGCATCGCCTTGCTCTCTCTCAACGTCTCCTGAATCTCTGCTACCATAAAATTCCTTTTGTGTTAAAATCAGCTACGAATATTTTGACGTAATCTACAGAATTCGGGTCAAATATTAAAAACTATTGTCGCTCCGCTATTGTCTATCCTGCAGATTATTCATAAATTCGGGCGATTTTTGTCATTTAAACGAAAAGGAGAATAGAACAATGGCTCACAAAATTACAGAAGAGTGCGTCTTGTGTGGTGCCTGTATAACTGAATGTCCGGAAGACGCTATCAGCGAAGGCGATGATATCTATGTAATTGATCCGGATATGTGCACCGATTGCGGCAGCTGTGTCGATGTTTGCCCAAGCGCAGCCATTGTGCCTGCGTGAAAGTCACAGCCCGATCCGGCAGGTATTTCCGGTCGGGCTATTCTTTTTTCATTTTTAAGAAAATCCAATGAAGAAAATCATTTATCCCTTATTGTCAACTTTTGCACTGCTGTCAATCCTCCTTTCCGCCTGCCGGTCGCCCTCTGAAAGACATCCCGTCAAAACCGGACTTGACATAGTACGGGAAAATCAATTTAAGCAGTTTTCCGGTAAGCGGATCGGCGTTATCTGCAATCATACCGCTTGCGACAGCGATGGTCGGCATATTATTGATCTGATATCCGAAAATCGAACCTGTCAGCTGGTGGCGGTTTTCGCTCCGGAGCACGGCTTCCGGGGCATGCACGCAGATGGCAGCATTATCGAAAATAAGACCGAACCAAAAACCGGCGCCATAATTTATAGCCTCTACGGAAGCGTCCGCCAGCCAACATCCGATATGTTGAAAGACGTGGACGTATTAATCTACGACATTCAGGACGTAGGAGCCCGTTTTTATACCTACATCACCACCCTTTCACTGGCGATGGAAAGCGCCGCGAATTACGGTATCCCATTCGTGGTACTCGATCGCCCGAATCCTATCCGGGGAGATGTTACTGAGGGACCTGTTCTCGACATGAATTTTCAGTCCTTCGTCGGTCCCCATCCGATCCCGATTCGATATGGTCTGACTATCGGCGAACTGGCTGGCTGGATCAACGGCGAAATTTTCAGCAAGCGGAATTTCCATGTCGATCTTACCGTTATCCAGGCGAAAGGGTGGCGGCGCTCGCTCTGGTATGACCAGACCGGTCTGCCCTGGATTGCACCATCGCCCAATATGCCAACCCTTGAAACGGCAATTGTCTATCCCGGCTTCTGCCTGCTGGAAGGAACCAGCCTCTCGGAAGGTCGGGGAACAGATGCCCCTTTTTTAAAATTCGGCGCACCCTGGATAGATCCCGAATATTACGCCAAAGAATTAAACAATCTAAGGCTGCCGGGATTACGGTTTGAGCCTATCAGTTTTACTCCCGCTTCAATTCCCAATGTCGCCCTCAGTCCAAAATACGAAAACCAACCATGTAGCGGTGTGCGGACTATCATCACCGACCGCAACCGCCTCCGCTCTGTGGGGGCGATGCTGATGATCCTGGAAAAAACCCGGGACCTCTATCCGGACGACTTCAGCCCCCGCAGCACCCTCAACCGCCTCTACGGCAGCGACCGTCTGCAACAGGCGCTAAATGAACATATTCCCATCCAACAACTCATTTCCGATTGGCAAGAAAATCTGGAGCAATTTACAAACCGATCAAAAAATTATTATCTCTATGAATAATGCTCCGCTGAAGATTTTATCGTAAATTTTTTCCGTGTTACCCTTAATCAAAGAAATTCCCCGTTTAAAGCGACAGCTGTCCCAGAAGCGCACCAGCTGTCTGTTGTTCAATCTTGATGAGATAAAAAAAATTCAAGTCGGTCTGCCAGGCTTTCTCGATCAACTCAGGAGTATTAGCCGACCACCAGTCATTTACACCGGAATCATCAGTCGCAATTCTCAAACCATTCTGTTACCCGAACTACCGAACACTATCATAATCGCGGGCAGTAATGGTTTTGAGATTGATGGTCCCTGCTTCTCTTGGAAATTTCCGCAGCTGGGAATGATTTATCATCAGCTGGAACACTTCCAAAACATTCTAGCCCTGGAAATCGGACCCGGCTGGGCGAAAACCAATGTTTGTCTGAATGGAGTAGAATTGACCATCACCATACAGACTGGGGATGAGTACCGGCAAGAAGCCCTGATGTCCATTATCCGCCGGGAACTCAGTGATACCCATCTGCAGGCAGAGCGATTGCCGGAAATGATCCGGATTTATCCCGCCAAACAGTGGGATAAGCGACTCTTCATAAGCAAAATAGTCAGCCTGTTACCGCACTCCGAAGGTTTCGGTCCAATCATGTTTTACTTCGGCGCCGATTTCAGCGACGAAGCTGCATTTCGTGAGGTTAATCTTCATGGCTACTCAGTGCTGTTGCGCGAAAATATTGGTCGCAAAACCGGAGCTCAATATTATCTGAGGAACAATCAGGAATTAAACCGTCTTCTGATTTGGTTTAATTCTCTGTAATCTGGTAAGTATATTTTTCCGATTGAATACAATAATCCCGCAATTTTCAGAACAAAGTGGGTTGACCCTGTTGGTTGAATTGCGGGACTTTGAATTAATTTAAGACATTGACGATTTTCTTGTCGCGCCCTTTGCGCTCAAAGGAAACCACGCCGTCCGCTTTCGCAAACAGGGTGTCGTCATTGCCTCGTCCAACATTATTGCCGGGATGGATTCGGGTTCCCCGTTGACGAACTATAATCGAACCGGCGCTGACATATTCGCCGCCATATCGCTTGACGCCCAGCCGTTTAGATTGGCTGTCACGACCATTTTTCGAACTACCTACGCCCTTTTTATGTGCCACTGTGTACTCCTATTCTTTTTCTGCCGTATTTTTGGTCTTCTTTTTTGCTGGGGCAGCAGCTTTCTTGGTGTCAGCTTTCGGTTTAGCCGCGGTCTTCTTCTCCGCTTTTACGCCTTTGACCTCCAGGAATGTATAGGGTTGGCGGTGACCTTTTTTCACCTTATAGCCCTTGCGACGTTTTTTCTTAAATACGATCACTTTGGGTAAACGCTTCTGAGCCACTACAACCGTCGAGACCTGGACACCTTTAACCGTCGGATTGCCGATTTTAACATCATCACCATTGCGATAATAGAGGATCGAATCAACAATATATTCCTGCCCCTCTTCGAGGTCCAGCTTGGGTACGGCAACCCTTTTCCCCGATTCGAGTACTACCTGATCACCGGCGACTTCACCAATAGCATACATTTCACTCTTCATACATCTCTCAAAATTTGAATCTCAATAAGGTCAGCAAATTTAGATAATCCATGAAGATTTGTCAAGTTTAATATTGATCGGTGATATCTTCGCCGGTCTTGGCTAGATAGACCCTAAAATCATCCACCGGCACACTTGCATCCTCAACAATCTTGATTCTTAAAAAATTGTGCCACTGAATTTTACGCATCACATTGTTGGTAGAATTTTGAATATATTCATACATAACCGGATGCAGATGAATAGCGAGGCGCTTGGATTTTGAACTGACTTTAAATCTCCGGAACCACCCCTCAATTTTTGTCACCACCGACTCTTTCGAAGAGATTCTGCCCGAGCCATGACAGAGCGGACATTCTTCACTGACACTGTAAAGCAGGTTGACGCGGGTCCGCTGGCGGGTCATTTCCAGCAGCCCAAAGTTGGAAATCGGTGACAGTGCCACCTTCGCGCGATCCTGATAAAGTGCCCTTTTGAGTTCATGATACACTTTCTGCCGGTTTTCGTCATCCTCCATATCAATATAATCAATAACAATCAATCCCCCAATATCCCGCAGCCGCAGCTGACGCGCAATCTCCTTGCTCGCTTCCAGATTGATTTTCAAAGAATTTCTTTCGTGGTCCTTTTTCCCGATAAACTTACCACTGTTAACGTCAATCGTAGTCATGGCTTCGGTATGTTCGATGACAATAAAACCGCCGCTTTTTAACCAGACCTTCTTATTCAGCGATTTTTCGAACTCCTTTTCCACCTTATACTCGTAAAACAGCGGATTACGCGAGCTGTGATAACTGATTTTTTTGACAAACTGGGGGGAGACACTTTTTATATAGGCGTAAAGCTTTTTATACAGCGACTTGGAATCTACGATGATCTGATCAATATCCGGTGTCAGTAAATCGCGAATCACCATAGAAGTAATTTCCATATCCCGATAGGCGCAGACCGGCGCCGGTTCATTTTTGACCCGGGCTTCCAGCTGATTCCATTTCTGGAGTAAATCATTCAAGTCGTTTTTAATAACCTTCTCGTCCTGACCTTCTGCAACGGTGCGGATTATCAGCCCGAAATTTTTCGGTTTTAAATCGTAAACAACCTGCCGCAGTCGTTTTTTCTCATCCCGGCGGGAAATTTTTTTGGAAATGCCCACATATTCCTGATTGGGAACCAAAACCAGAAACCGCCCCGGAATTGATAAATCTGTTGTCACCCGCGGTCCCTTTTGAGCAAAGGGCTCCTTGATCACCTGCACCAGAATCTCCTGATCCTTTTTCAGTCCGATACTATTGTTCGGGTGTGGCTTTTTTCGACGGGTTCGGGTGGTGGTCTCATCCTCGCCATCGCGCACAATACTCTCGATCATGGCGCTGACACTGGCTGGATCATCCATTTCCGAAAAGGGCAGAAAGGCGTTGTAATGGTAACCGATATCAACGAAGGCTGCCTGGATGGCGTCAATCACATTTTCAACTTTCCCCTTATAAATGTTGCCGACCATCCGGTAGTGTTCCGGTTTTTCGACAAAAAATTCCACCAATTCCCCATCTTCCAAGATGGCAATCCGGGTTTCCTTACTGGTTTCACTGATTAAAATTTGTTTTTTCATGAAATCATTACCTGTTCTTTATTTTCTAAATGGGTTTTTAGCCGGCAGATAACCGGTCTTTCGTTTATAGACAAATCTTTTAATAATTCTTCCGGTCTGACCGTCTGTCCATTAATCACCCGGGTGGCTATTTGCAGCCGGTGCGCATCGGTTTTAACAATGGTACTGATAAAGGGTCGGACGTTGATTCGCCGGATTTCCCGCCGGCGAATTTTCTCAATCATTATTTCCGCTCGTCCCAACAGCTGCTGAATCACCTGATCAATTGACGGCGGCAGTGTTTCTGAAAAGGATAGTTCATACTCAAAACCGGTGGTGCCGGAAAATATCGAGGGTCCCTTGGAAATTTCGGAAACCGATTTAATTCCAAACCCTTCCGGTAACGCCCGGTTGATGCGATCCATAGAAAGCCCGGCTTTTTCCTGAACCGTGACATCCAGATACTCGTCTCGGGAGGCATAACCCAGCGGTAACGGAAATCCGCTCGACATCTTGGGACGCCGGTGGTATCCTTCGGTAAAGGACATTTTCAGTCCCACTTGCCGAAAGACCTGCCGGAAGAGCCGCATCGTATCCAGGTGTGAGATAAATCTTGCTGGACCTTCTTTAAAATAGTTCAGCCGAAAACGTACTGTTCTCAGGTCTCTCGGCAACTTTTCCGCGACGGGCAAACTCGCCACCGATCGGGACGATTCACTTGTCACAATGTCCATGGACAGGTTCTCAAAATCACAGACGCCACAACCGATACACCCACGCCGGCAGTCCGGAGATATTGCTCCCCGATAAGCTTTGGTTCGCTCATCTGCCAGAAACTCTTTGGTTACCCGGGCGTCAATGACATCCCACGGCAACGGTTCAGTAACCGACCGGCATTCCGCTAAATCTTGTATTTTCAAACCATGTTCGGCAAAAGCCTGCTCCCAAACAGCCGGTTTAAACAACTCGCGCCAGGAATCGAATTTCGCACCGCCCTTCCAGGCACTGTAAATAACTTTTGATATCCGGCTGTCACCCCGGGAAATGGCGCCCTCCAGCTGGGAATAGAGAGGATCCCGCGCCATGATCTTAATTTTCTTGTAGGGCGACAGCCCCTGTTTGATCCGATCAATTTTTCGTTGTATCTCGGCGGAACTATCCTGCCCCTCCCACTGAAAGGGGGTGAACGGTTTGGGAATAAACGTTGACAGGGTAATATTAATGGACAGACGCCGATTCCCGCGGGCGTAAACCGCTTTTGTCAACCGGATAATCTCATCAAGATCAGCATCCTTCTCCAGCGGCAATCCCAGCATGAAATAGAGCTTTACCAGCCGCCAGCCATACTTGATCGCCAGATCTACCGATTGCATCAAATCATTTTCAGAAATATTTTTGTTGATCACCTGACGCAAATACTCCGATCCGGCTTCCGGGGCAAAGGTCAGCCCCGACTTGCGCGTCATTTGAGCAATCATTGCCAACGATTCTGAAAAACTGTCCAGGCGCAAAGAGGGCAGTGACAGGGCAATGCGCTCCCTTTCCAGCACGTCGGATAAACCGGCAATGAGGTCTCCGATCCCGCAGTAATCAGATGAGGACAATGAGAGCAGGGAGACATTATCATAGCCGGTCTTTTGTAGCGACTCTTCAATCTGCTGTCTCAACTCCTGTGGATTTCGCTCCCGGACCGGACGATAGATCATACCTGCCTGACAAAAGCGACAACCTTGCGTACACCCCCGCATGATCTCGGCTACCAGCCGATCCTGAGCAATTTCTACAACCGGAATCAGCGGTTGCAGGGGAAATTTTTCAGCCTCCAACTTTGAAATCCGTCGAGCTGTCACCTTTTGCGGGACGCCCGTTTCCTGCGTAACGGGAACTAGAAAGCCATTATTACCAATCGGTTCTCGACGATAAGCCCCGGGAAAATACAGACCGGTAAATTTCTGAACAGCCCTTTTTAGAATTTCTGTTCTGGATATATGCTTGCTTCGTTGTCCGTTGATAAAACGGACCAGTGGAACGATAATATCTTCGGCATCACCAATTACAAAAAGATCGAAAAAGGCAACCAGCGGTTCGGGATTATAGGCGCCGCTGCCCCCGGCAATGACAATCGGATTATCATCCGATCGCGCGCCGGATTGAACGGGGATACCTGCCAAATCAAGGATGTTTAGGATATTCGTGTAGGTTAATTCATAAGGCAGGGTAAATCCCAGCATATCAAAATTCTTCAGCGGCGTTTTGGTTTCCAAGCCATATAAGAACAGACTGTTTTCTCGCAGTTTTTCCTCAAAATCCACCCAGGGGGCGTAAGCCCGGTCGGCAATAATGTCATCTTCCCGGTTCAGAAGATGATAGAGAATCTGAAAACCGTAATATGACATTCCCACATCGTACAGGTCGGGATAAATCAAGGCAACAGATGCCTTTTCCCGGACAAACTCTTTACGATAGGCGTTGATTTCGCCGCCGGTATACCGTCCCGGTTTTTCAACCGCTGGCAGAATTTCACGCTCAACAAATGAGTAGCAGTTCTCAGCCTGCTTTTCGAAAACCAGTTCTTCTCCTTACTAGAGAAAAATTTATGATCACCCGCTCTACATTCTCACTGTTACTCAGAGCAGGGTATTACCTGCCTAATATTAGTCAAAAAATTTGAGTTTATCAAATTGAATATCCTACCCCTGCGGTTCGCCCTCTAGTCCAATATCAGCAGCGACCATCCTAAGCGCATCAATAACCCGCTGAATATGTTCGGTTTCATCAACACCCAGCTCGGCGATTCCCTGCGCGATTTCTTCGCGATTCACCTTGGCGGCAAAGGCGTGGGTTTTAAATTTCTTCTTCACCGACTTTGGTTTCACATCATGAATGCTTCTTGACGGTCGCACCAGGGCGACCGCCATAATAAAACCAGCCAGCTCGTCCACTGCAAAAAGAGTTTTTGCCAAAAGCGTGTCCCGGGGCACTCCGGTGTAGCTGGCATGCCCCATGATCGCCCGCCGCATCTCTTCTGGGAATCCTTCCTTCTTCAGGATTTCGCTGCCGCGATAGGGGTGATTCCGCTCATCCGGATAGGCTTCGTATTCGAAGTCGTGCAAAAGTCCAGTGATTCCCCAGTACTCCTCATCTTTACCAAAATGTCTCGCATAGTGGCGCATCCCCGCTTCGACAGCCAGAGCATGGTGTATTAAACTTTCCGACTTGGTGTAGCGTGTTAACAATTCCCAGGCTTTTTCCCGATTCACAGCTTTATAACCTTCCTTTCAAACATATTGAATATTACGCTTTTTTAAATAATTCAGAATAAATGCCACATGGGCAGCATTTTCTCCGATATACTCCGGCGGACAGATACCGGTCCGCTCGATTTTACCATCAAGCATTAAATTGGCGACAGCCGTGCAGGTATAACCGGTAGTGCGTGCCATGGATGATTGTTTTGTCACCGGGTCATAGCGGTCCAGCAAATTATATATCACCGTTTTCTCTTTGCCCTGCGAACGACCCCTGATGATAATACGCATAATGGTCTGCTCAGCCTCGCCCGGTTTCAGTTGCCACTCCCGGAAAAGCAACTGCGCCGTCAACTCCAGCGGCACAACTTTTTGATCACCGACGTTAATCTTCCCGGTATCAAAAAAGCCGATTTTCTTCAGAAGGCGGATTTTGTCAATATGCCCGGGATATCGAAGCGTTTTCTCCAGCATATTGGGTATTTTCATCGTCCGCAGCAGACTGCGTAAGCCGTCTGTGTTGAATGCTTCCAGAGTCCCGATTCCATCGAATTCGATCAGCTCCGGATCAGAAAGCGCCTCTTTAACAACGGTCCGCCCGTCCTTGACAAACCGCGCTGGTCGCAAATACTCCTCAATCACATCGGCGGGTGAGAAGGGCGCCTTATATTCAAAGGGCCAGCGCCGCTCCACCGGCAAACCACCGACATAACAAGTAAAATCGCTTATCTCCATCTGGCAGTTGTGATAACCCAGCAGGAGGTTGCTCATACCAGGAGCAACGCCGCAATCAACAACCGCAGTCACCTTCTTCTCACGGGCAAATTGATCCAGTCCAAAGGCATCTTCCGGGAAAAAGGCAATATCCACTACATTTTTCCCGGCACTGATAATCCGTTTTAATGTTTCAAATCCCATGGAGCCGGGCACAGCGGAAATGACCAGGTCTGCATCACAAATCACCCGGCGCAGACGATCTTGGTCGGTTATGTTCAGCACCTTTGTAACGATGTTCTGCCTGTTCTCAAGTGCCGCCAGCCGGTGGCGATTCAGATCAACCGCCACAACGCCTGCCCGCTGACTCATATCCAGCGCAATCGCCTGCCCAACCAACCCTGTCCCCAAAACAACAACCCGTTTCATTTTACCGTTTTCCAACTATGTTGACCTTTTCAGGAAATCTCATATTAACAATTGTACCGTTTGCCGACAAACCATCCCGAATGACGACGTTTAAACAAATTTGAACAGGATGTTTGCAATGAAAAAGAGATACAGCAATAATAAAACTATACCTTCAGGTCGGGATAAACGCCGACCGATGAACAGGAAGACCGCCAATACGACCGTGACAAACAGCATCAAAATATTTTCAAACCGGATGATTCCGGCATCTATCATCAGAGGTCGAATCATCGGTACAATGCCCAGCACAAAAGCGGTATTGAACAGATTGCTCCCGATAATATTACCAATGGAGATTTCATCTTCCTTCTTGATAATAGCAACCAAACTGGTGAACAACTCCGGCAACGATGTCCCGATGGCGACCACAGTCAATCCGATCACCACTTCGGAAATACCGAAAGTCCGGGCAAGACCCGTCGCACCGCGGACGGTCAGCTGTCCGCCGATCACAAGTCCAATGATTCCCAATACCGACAAAACACTGTTTTTCAGTAAATGACCATTTTCCATGGGAATCAATTCAATGTCTGCCCCTTCACGGACTTTCCGGTTGGCAATAATGTAGACCATGTAGACAATGAACACCAGAAGCATTATACCACCTTCGAAGCCGTTTAACAATCCGTTTTGGCAGAATAATACGAAAAGTATGGTAATGACCAGGAGAACCGGCAATTCAAGTAAAAATATCCGGCGTTTGGCGGCTATCGGTCGGACGACCGACGCCAGACCGAGTACCAGAAGAATATTCGCCAGGTTGCTGCCCACGATATTACCGACACTGACACCGTCAATATTCTCAATCGCAGCGAACAGGCTGACAACAAACTCCGGCATTGATGTACCCAGGGCAACCAGCGTCAATCCGACGACAATTTTCTTTACCCCGAAGGAGACTGCAATAGCGGAGCTGCCGCGGACCAGGAAATCGGCACCGTAGTATAAGAGAACAAAGCCGGCTAAAAAATAAAGAATGTACATACTATTTCAATTGTTCCAACTACCCGTTTCCGCTATTTGAAACGTGACGGCTATTCAGTTCGGACGCGAGTATACCAATCTTCTCCCCTACAGACCGAACGTCCGGATGTTTCGCCGGGAGGCTTCTTCTAAGTACGGCAAGAGACCGTTTGTAGTAAAACAGCGCCCGTTGACAGTTACCCAAAGACCTGTAAAAATCCGCCATATTGGCGAAAGCGCGTCCCAGATTGGGATGATCCGTGGGCATTGTCCGCTCGGTAAAAGCAATACATTTTTGATACAGCTGCTCCGCTTCGAAATTTTTCACCTGCTGCGCCTTAATTTCCGCCAGCTGGGTCAGGTATACCGCCTCCCGAAAACAGAGGGGCTCCGGCTTATGGCGCACAATATCAATCATTTTGTGCAACAGGATTTCCGACTTATCATACTCGCCACCGGAGAGATAGAGAGTGGTAAGATTTTCCAATGTCGTAATTAATTCAAGGCTATGCTCCCCGAAAACGGCAGCTTTGATATCAACAGATCGCGAATACAATCTCTCTGCGGTTTTATGCTGACCAAGCAGATCGTAAACCCAAGCCAGATTGTTCAAAGTCTTGGCGGTCTCGATATGCTGATCGCCGAAAGTATTCCGGGAGTACTCATAGGATTCTTCCGCCACCCAGCGGGCAGTCTCATACTCGCCTGCCTCAACAAGTTGCAAAACTTTGCGATCATACCCAAGCAACAGATTGTCTGATTTTTGCTTTTCCCGTATCACAACATAAATCTACCGAAACCCGAGACACTTTGCAATTACCAAAGTAGTACATAATTAAAAATATGTCAATAAAACCGTTCAAATTTACCTTTTACTGTTGTATTTTCAGGCATGCGGAATGCAGGAGATCGGAACAGCAAACACCTGAATCAAAACGAAATAGCCGCCATTTTACCTGGCGCTCTGTCTACAGAACGTGAGCGTCTCCTTTTCCAACACTGGAAAAACTGTCCGGAATGTCGGAGGCGGCTCGGTGAGGCTATCCTGGAAACCGGTACTTTCGTCTCAGGTCAAACAGCGGAAAATGTCCGGCTTTACACAATTGCTTCAAATCCCACCTTTCATGTCGCCTGTACGGATAAAGCCGTGGTTGCCGCCGCCTTCTCAATGACAGCGCTGCGCAACATACTGCGCCACACAGTGTTTATCGAGGCAGCTTCATGTGAAAATCCCCTCCCCACAGAGTTGGCATCACGAATAAAAAATTACTTCGCCTTTGGGACGCCGCTTGGTCGCATTCCCGTTCATCTAATCACCCAGACCAGTACATTCATGACTCAGGTTCTGTTTTGGACCCGGCTTATCCCGCATGGAGTAACCGTCAGCTACGGAGACATTGCCCGCTGGCTTACGCGCCCCGGGGCAGTCCGGGCGGTCGGTCAGGCACTCCACCGGAATCCGGTTCCGGTTATCATTCCCTGTCATCGGGTGCTGGGCAGGAGCGGCAATCTGGTTGGATATAGTGCCGGTATTTTGCAGAAAAGGCATTTTCTGATGATTGAAGGTCATGCCCTAACATCGTAAATTCTCCTTTTGATGTTTTTCAGAAATTAGTGTAAGTTTATCTTAATGAAATTTCACCAAATAATCTTCTGTATAATTCTACTTTCAGTGACCGGCATTGCCGATATTCCCCTGGACGGCGAATGGCGCTTTAATATCGGTAATGACGCCAATTGGGCGGATAGCGAATATAACGATTCGGCATGGTACACAATTAATGTTCCCGGCTCATGGGAAGAGCAGGGTTTTGCAAATTATGACGGTGTCGCCTGGTATCGGAAAACCTTTCATTTCGGCGACAGCAGCTGGATTGGCGATACCATTTATCTCCAGCTGGATAACATCCGTGATTCTTTAACCGTTTTTATCAACGGTGGCTTGATTGCCGCCAGCGCTCCGAAGGAGCGATTATATCTCAAAATACCGCGTCCAGGTTTAACACAGGCGAATCTGCTAGCCATAAAAATTGACAACGTCGGCGGAAACGGAGGGCTTCTATCTGCGCCAGTCCTGCTTACAGATTATAAGACACCCGGAAAAAATGATTCGAATAGACTCAAAGCCCACCGGTCATGGTACATTCTACCCTTCAGCAACGGTATTTCTGTTGCCACATACAATGTCGCTGAGCGCTGCTTTGTAAATTTTACACCGCATCTGTTTTCCCAGTATGATCACCGGGAAAAGACCCCCGTCGTGGTATCGTCGGCACGCACTACCCTTTTTAAAAATCGCCGGGAGATTGACCTGTCGGAGATGGAGACCCTTTCAGCCGGATATATTGAGGGCACCGGAATCGTTCGCCATCAGCTCCGTAACAGCGAATGTACTCTCGATCAGTACGCCTTTTCACCCTTCTCATCAAAGGGTGCCTTATGGGCTTTCTTTGCGGTGCTGAGCGCCGAGTCGGTTGACGAATATGCTTTCAACTTTGAATTCAACGATGTTGCTCCAGGGGTCAATATCGGCAAATGGTCCTTCCGCGAAGGTAATAAGCTCTGGCTGTTCGTTGTCTGCAATTACGACCGTAATCTCAACCCGAAAGCCTACGGCATTATTAGAAAGTATAAAAATGAAAACCCCGGTTTTTCCGCCCTGGTCAAAGAAATCAACTGGTGGAAAAACTGGCAGCAAATTACAGTCATTCCAGAGGATATATCGGACATTGAGAAGTCGGTCTATTTACAATCGCTGGCGCTTTTAAAAATGGCACAGTCGCGGGAGCGTTTTCCCGCCCGGGGACAGATAGTCCACACTTTCCCGCCGGATAAAATGGCAGTTGCCTCCGTCGCCGGAATGGGGTTCGCCATTGATGCCTTCCTGAAATCCGGTCATTACGAAGAGGCGCTGGCGGCTTTGCAATTTATTATGAACGGTTCTTGCAGCTCGCTAAAACATTATTATTGGTCTGGTGAAAACCGCGGTCTGGGTCAAAATTATGCCGTCTCCCTTAATTATTATCACGGCAACGGAACTGAAGCAACCGACACAGGAGAGTTTGGTCCAATCTTCTATCTCGGTAATTTCGGCATGTTGTTATGGAACCTGAGAAAATATATCGAGACCTCCGGCGATTATCATTTTCTGGATTACTACTGGCCGAAAATATCCTCCGAAATCGCCGACGTCATTATTAACAATATTGAACCCGGCGGTCTATTAAAAGCCGACAACGGCTTCTATAACCGCGGGGCGCCGAAGCACTATTTTTTCACCTCTGCCACTGCCTATCGGGGCTTGGTTAATGCCGTCTGGCTGGCTCGCATGGTGAACGATGAGTTCCGCGCCAATCAGTATGAGCTGATTGCCAATGCGCTACGAAAATCTATCGAAGAGACCTTTATAGATGGTGACAATCAAGTAATTTTTTGTCTGGAATGCGATGACAAAACTTTCGATGCGGTCAACGTGCTGGGATTACTATGGGTATTTACACCTCAGGATGTCTGCAGCAAAGAAACCCTGGTTGCCATGGAAAAACAACTAAAGATCAACCACGGGTTCCTGCGTTTTCCACCGGGCAAACGGTTCGCCGACAACGAGTGGGTGCCTGCCGACTTATTTATCGCTAACCTAAACCATTTTATGACCAATTTCAGCAAAGCCAGAGCGCTGAAAAATTGGGTAAGTTCCCAGTCTTTTTATAATTACGGTCTGATTCCGGAATATTATACCACTGATCAAGCCGATTATACCGGAATTGTTCCACTCTGCGGACTTGGCGCCGGCGTCTATGTTTCATCCTTCTGGGGAGAATAAAATTTTTACCCGATTCGTCTCCATGATATTGATCGTTCTGTTTGTAACATGCCTTTTTTACAGCTGTTCTGAAACACCTTTCAACGAAATTGAAGGACGAATCCTACGGACTCAGAATCGCCGGCAAATACCCGGTTTTCTAAGGAAGATTGACGATCTACCCGGTCCTCGGGACCGCTTACGGCTCTGTCTGGTAATCGGCAATTCCCAGGATACAACGCTTGTCTCCGACCTGGAGTCCTTCCTGACGGACGATTCTCCGTCGGTACAGAATGCGGCGACTTTTGCTCTCGGCTTATTGCCCTGTCGGCAATCGCAGGGGCTGTTAATTCGCCTGTTGGAGTTGTCGCAAGACCGCGAAATTATTCGCCAGGCGGCTCTTTCACTGGGACGAATTGGTGATCGCAACCATATTCAGACTATCCGGAGTCGGCTAGGCAACGGATTGTCAGAGAGCGATTTCTGTAAAGCCGCAGTCTCCTTTCTTCGGCGTGGTATTCAAGACGATTCTCTGTTGTTAACCCTTTGTCAGCTCCTGTCATCACCGGACCAGTCTGCCCGACAAACGGCGGCAATTGCCCTGCGAAGAATCCGGCATGGAAAAGAGATTGCGCCCTATACGGGTCTATTGTTGTCGGCAGACGATAGTCCGGACCCGGTGGTGCGCACTACAACGGCTTATTTACTCCGCAATATATCTTTTCGTGGGAAAAGCGACCTTTATCGCCGTTTTCTGAGAGACCCTGACTGGCGCGTCCGTTACGAGGCGGCTCTGGCGCTACCTTTTTTAAAAAACAGCACCAGCCCGTGGGTTGAACTGCTTGATGACTCCTCCGCACATGTGCTTGCCGCAGCCCAGCAGAATCCACCACCGGACCTGTTACTGAATAGTGCCGTCCTTTCCAAAATCCTCCATAATCTAAATTCTCCCTTTATGTCGGTGCGCGGATCTGCAATCACCTTTATCTATTCCCGGGAGGATTCTTTGCTCCGGAAAATCCAGGACTCCCTCGTCGTGGAGTCCCTTTTCCTGCCAGACATGGTCGCCGGTTTTCGTTCCCGTCCACCATCTCAGAAAATTTACCAAACCGTCTTCCCCCTGATTAACCACCGCCAAAAATCTGTCTCATCCGCCGCCTATGGTTTTCTGGTCAGACAGCTTGATCCATTGCTAAAAAATCAGTTGCTTTTAAACAGTACGGGCGATCAATTGATTATCAGCGGTCTGACCAGTGCAGACCCCGTAAAAATTTACCTGGCGGCACAGTACATCTCATCCACCAGTCCCGACAGTATATTTTTACCACACCTGTACAACTGTCTGGAAAAACGTAACCGTTATCGCTATACCGAATCTCTGCTGATGGTGATCCGGGCGATTGAATCCATTCACCCGCCGGATGCAAACGAATACCTTTTTCCATTACTACATTGTAAAAACCGGGCTCTCCGGCAGGAGGCGAGCCGGGTATTGCGGGAATCTTATGGACTTTCCGCCCTCAAATCCAATCGCTACCACGACCCCCACCTGTATTACAGCCTTTCAAAACTGCAAAGATACGGTTTAAATCCGCTGGTCAAGCTTACAACGAACCGGGGAGAAATTGTAATCCGGTGCAACGGATATTATGCCCCTTTTACTCTGGATGCTTTCCTCAGTCAAGTCGAATCGGGATTCTATAACGGAATGGCTTTTCACCGGGTTGTCCCGAATTTCGTCATTCAAAGCGGCGATCCACGTGGCGATGGCTGGGGCGGTCCCGAATACTACCTGCGCACCGAACGTTCCCCTCTCAGCTTCGAAACCGGTGCCGTGGGAATGGCAAACGCCGGTCCCGATACGGAGGGCTCGCAATTTTTTATCACCTCCGCTCCTCAATACCATCTCGACACCAATTATACCCTCTTCGGCTTCGTTATAGAGGGTTTGCCCGTCGTCGGGATAATCGAGAAAGGTGATAAAATAATCTCTGCTAAAGTAATAAAAGACATCAAATTAATTTTGCCGCAATAAAGCCCACGGCAAAACCGATTAAAAAAATGACCGTTACCATCCGGTAACTGACCACATCGCGCCCGTAGCCCTTTTTTATGGCAATAACCGATACTAAATATCCCAAAGCATTAAAAAGCCAGAAAATCGGTAGCGAGAAAACCTTGACCAGTAGCGGACCGACAAAGGGAACCATGGCAATAACCCCGGCAAGTCCGGCAAAGGCATTGGCAATTATTCCGAAAATAACCACTGCAACGGCAATGATCTCTTTATCAATATGAAATACAATACCCAGCACAATCGCCAGAATGATAATCGTCCAGGTTATAATGATACGACGATTGCGATACAGGAAAAAATAGATGCTGCGGCTAAACATAGGTCTATTTTTCTAAATCCGGTATATCCTCCGCGGGCAGCGAGCCCAAATCCGCCGCAGTGCAATTATCATTAACCTGCCGGGCTGTCTTTGCGCCCGGAATTGCCACATGACAGGCTGGATGCGACAGGCAAAACCGCAAGGCGATTTGTGCCCGGCTCTGCCCCGGGTATTTTTCATACAAAGGAGTGTGTTTTTCAAGCTGTTTCAGATATGAGTCCAGCTTTTCCGGCGATAGATTCATGCTGCGATGGTCATCTTCATTGAAGCGTGATTGGCGATTAAATTTGCCTGTCAGCAATCCAAAAAGGAGGGGAATTCTGACAATCACCCCAAGATTATATTGCATCGCCTTGGGAAAGAGCACCTTCTCTGCGGCCCGCTCCAGAAGATTATAACGCACCTGAATGGTGTCAATTACATGATGATAGCGATCCAGCAAAAAGGCATGCGCTGTCTCCTGAAAGGACTGCACACTCCAGCCGGCATAGCGAATTTTTCCGTCTTTCTTCAGCTTTTCCAGCGCTTCCCATGGATCGTCCCGGTCGAGCTTTTCAATATCGCCCGAGTGTAACTGAAGGATATCCAGGGCATCAACCTGCAAGCGTTTCAGACTCTGTTCCGCCGCAAAAATAATATAATCCTTTGTATAGGTCTGGCGGATTGCTCCGTAGCCCTTGTCATCGCTTCCATCGGCATTATAAAAATCATTGCCCGCTTTTGTGGCAACCACAACCTTGCCCTTGTCGCCGCGCTCAGCCAGGACTTCGGCAATCAGTGCCTCCGAATGCCCAAAACCGTATACATCGGCGGTATCAATAAAGTTAACACCGAGATCCAGGGCGGTATGTAACGCCTTTTTGGACACCTCATCGTCTGTGGGTCCCCAATTCATGCCGCCAATAGCCCAGGCGCCAAAACCGATGGTCGAAACCGTCAGCCCGGTCTTGCCAAGTTGGGTATATTGCATCACCGCCTCCTATTGATTCATTATATAAATCTGCCGGAGTCCGTCCAGAGTCAGATTTATATCAAACCGGTCCACACATCCAGTATGGCGTGTAATTTCTTCAGAATAACCACCGGTGCTAATCACCTGAACGTTTTCTTCGTCCAGTTCGGACTTGATTCGGTCCACAATGCCCTCAATCATAGCAATATGACCAATGAAAATACCACTTTGCATGTGCTCTCTGGTAGTCTTTCCGATAATTTTTAACGGATATTGTAGATCAATGTCGTGCAGCTGGGCGGCTCGCCGGATCAGTTCCAGGGATCCCGTTACCAAACCCGGCGAGATGGCTCCGCCCATATAATTTCCCCGACTGTTTATGACATCGAAAGTGGTGGCGGTACCTAAGTCTACCACAATCAGAGGACATTTATAACGCATTTTTGCGGCGACTATATTACACAACCGGTCAGCACCGATTTGGCGCGGCTCGCGGACCTGCAAGTCAAGCCCTAACTTCAGCTCACTGCTCACAATCAAGGGATCAAGGTCGAAGTGAATGCGGCTCATTTTCGTAAAGCTGTCGGTCAGTTCCGGCACTACCGAGCTGATGGCAATACCGTCAATCTGCTCCGTCGGGATATCGGCAGAAACACAAAGCTGCCTGACCATAATCCAATACTCATCCGCCGTGCGGGTATGGGAACTGACCAAGCGCCAGCTCTCCAGCAGCTGTGCATCGCGATATATTCCAACGACGGTATTCGTATTACCAATATCAATTGCCAGCAACATTCCCTACTCCTTTACTACCGTTACATCACCGGCATAAAATATGTGTGTTCCCGAACCTGTATTCAATTGTAATGCCCCATCTTCCGCAATCCCGGTAAAAATCCCTTCCACTATTTTTCGCCCGTCGTCAATGGCAATTTTCCGCCCCATAGAATCACACGCTCGCTGCCACATTTGAATAATAGAACATTCTCCGGAATCCTGCAATATATTTAAGAGGAGGTCCATTTCCTCCAAAACCCGTTTTAATATCTCAAAGCGATTCCAAAGTTTGCCGGTCTCCTGAAAAACGGAAGTAGCATTTTTCAAATCTTTTCGGAAAAATTCCGGCGGCTGATTGACGTTCAGCCCAATTCCAACGACCAACTTTTCACACTTCGAACCTTTCATCCGGCTCTGCGCCAAAATACCGCACACCTTTTTACCATTCAGCAACAGATCGTTGGGCCATTTTACGGTAAGCCGGGTGCTTTCCGGCAAAACACTGTTAAGCCCGTTGAATACCGCCACGGCAGACAGGAGGGGATAAACCGACAGACTGAAATCACAAAATTTCTCTTTCAACACTATTGAAAACAGCAGCGCATCCCCCGGGGAACTTTGCCATATCCGCCCAAAACGCCCCCGTCCGGCGCTCTGGTAATCTGCCAGCACCACAGTACCGCCGGAATAATCATTTTCATCGAGCAGAAAGCGGTTGGTCGAATCAATTTCGCTGAAGTGTAACAGCGCTCTCTGGAGATTTCGCATATCCATCGCAAGATCAACTATCGTATATCCGGTATCCATATTTTTAAAAAGGTTCTAAAATCCCCGCTCTTTGCGAATTTGCTGATAAGCGTCATTGATCGCCTTAAATTTCTCTTCCGCCAGCTCCTGAATTTCTGGACCCAGATTGGAAACTTTATCGGGATGGTATTTAACCGCCAGCTCGCGATAAGCTTTTTTAATCGTCTCAATATCGTCCCGGGGCGATACATTTAAAATGGCATAAGCCTGATCGTTGGTTTTAACAAAAATGGATTTGATGGAATTCTGGTCACCGGGTGAAATTCCAAGCCCGGAACAAATCTCCTGAATAGCATCCAGTTCTACCTTCTTAAATACACCGTCGGCGCCGGCAATCCCGTAAAGGATATGTGCCAGCTCCAGGCGGGAATAGTAATCCATGTGCTGGCTGATTTGGCGGGAAATACCATGAATGTCGTAATTTTTTTTCAGAATTTCGCGGTACAGATACATCAGGTCGCGGGCATTCTGGGTACCGAACTTTTTAATAAGATAATCCTTAACATACTGAACCTCAGACGAACGCACTGTCTGGTCCGATTTGCTAACATAGGCAAAGAGTGACAGCAGCGCCACCGCAAAATCGCCGGCGCGGGTATCGCCATAAGGAGAACCGTTCCCGTAAAGCGACTGCCGCGGGATAGCACCACTACGAACCCGGTTTTCCGTAACCATATTACCAATGTAGGCGCCCAGCAAAGCACCCAGTGGACCGAATAGCGCCCAGCCGATCCCGCCACCGATGATTGTTCCCGTCCATTTGTCCATACTAAATTCTTCTCCTCGCTTAAAATTTGGATTAAAATTAACTAATTAATTCCTGAATCGGAAAAAATAATAAAGGGGGATACCCGAAAATGTTCCCCATATATAATATTTACAATATATTAATTATCTCAAAGCAAATCCAACCCCAATAGCTGCGGAGTTGTATTCTCCCATCGCATATTCGGCATTGATCTGCAGAACAAGAAGTTTGATATTAAGACCGACGGTGGTTCTCAATTTATTATCGCCCTTAATTGTAAAATCCTGCTTCTCGCCATCGCCCATTTTGTACGATGCGGTGAAAGATGTATTATCCACGCCAATTCCCATGTAAGGCGTGAACATTAACAGCTTTTTGCTGGCGTGAATGTTGAAATTCATATTATTAGCCGACAGAATATCGCCCATCTTAAAGTTCTGATAATAAACCTGGGCGGCAATGTCAACCGGGAAGAGCGGAATCGGAATAAACTGATCCACATCAATTTTTAAACCTGCCCCAAAGGCGGAGATTTCACCCAGCGCGTCACCCAGATCACCCGGTATGGAAATCGCCGGAATCAGGCGAATAGACGGCTCAATACCCATGGGCAATCCAACACTTGCCTGCAAAATCGGAAACGGGAAAATCAGATTTTCCAGATCTTTAAGTGCACTGATTGATTTTAATCCCGGAATGGAAGAAACGTTAATATTATCAACCGCGTTTGAAATATCACTGCTCATTCCACTAATAATTCCATTTACCTGATCGTCAGACAGGCTCTGCTCATTTTTAATGGCATCAAAAAGCGTTTGCTCGATGTAGCTCTGATCTACTTCAAACGGTTCTGCATTCCCACCAAGAATTGTCGGTGTCTCTGTGTTGGAAAATAAATTTGCGGGCACTAAATCAAGCGTGTATTCACCAACTGTTACCGGAATATTATCCAAAACCGAAACATCAAAATCATAGGTAGACTGCTCACCAGTCGGCACGATTCCCAAGCCCATTTTTATACCGATATCAAATCCGAGTAATTTATGCGTTTTTGCCGTATTGTACAATCCCGTATTCATCGCTGCACCGTAGCCAGTAACCAATGGCTGTAAGTAGCTTTTGCCGTTGGTTTCTACCAACTCTTTCACTTGTTCCATCGAAAATTCCTGAGCAGAAACAGAAACCATCAAGGACAAAATCACTATCGCGATAATAAGACCATTCTTCATTTCTTTAATCCTCCCTTAGAAATTAGTCTTTAGATAATAACATGGTATGAATGTTACATAGGGAGATTCACAAAATCAAGAGTATTTTACAATTCCCTCACCGCCCTAGCACAACAGTTGTGACGTATCCAACAGTTTTATCGCTGGTCCGGTCGGTAGCCGAGCAGCGGACGACATACATCCCGATCCGCGCCCGGTTGCCATACTGACTACTACCGTCCCAGTATATCACCCCACGGGATGATGAGATCAGGTTACGGGCGGGTTCACAGATCAGGCGCCCCAGCATATCATAGACCTGCACCGACACATTTGCACTGGGAAACGGCAACTGGTAAATGATCGCTACCTCATCATCAATTCCGTCGCCATTGGGAGTAAATGGATTCGGTTCAACTCTGATACCCGGTTTCGCCAATTCCTCGTCAATCGCAACGGAATTTTTATACCCCGGTGTACCACCCGCCAGTGCTGTCGAAAGCCGCCAGTTGCTGAGTGTGTTTGGATTTTCGAATCGGATTCTTTCCAGGGAGATATTCCGAAGAATTTCCCATTGCGCCGTATAGGTCAGGCTGTCAATTGTCCGACCAATGACATCCTTGATGTAGATTTCATCGGCGCTGTTGTTGAGTGTCGGAAATTTTTCCAGAACGGATGTGTTCTCCGGACTTACACCAGGATAGTTGAAAATCGTCGAGTCGGCGGCGAGAACAAAATAGCCGCCCGGAGGGATCGTCTTCGCTTCTCGAATCTCGGCTAAAATCGCCGTATTCTCATCGCAAACCGACCAGCCCTTAAGCGGTATTTTGCCCGTGGGATTATATATTTCAATATATTCACAACGGGGACTGTTTGCAGCAATCACATCGTTGGGATACGCCATGAATTCCGACAGAAGCAGCGATCCAGGCTGAAAGGCGGTTCTGATCTCAGTCCGGAGGGTATCGTTGGCATGATTCAGGTCTTCTGCCCAGTTTATAAAGACATCCAGGCGGTGAATTCCTGATGCAAAGGGACCAACCTCCAACTCAAGAAAGTCCTGTTGACCGACAACGATATCGCTGATCGTCTCTGAAGCGATCAATTGGACATTCGAACGCACCCAAATTTCGGCAGCGGGACAATCGCGCTGTCCGCAATTTGATAACCAGCACAGTAGTTTGGCTTTTGATTCAATTTCATTGTCGTAATTGGAAATTTTAACGGAGTCCATTTTCAAATCGTACACACGCGGCGTAATCGAGTTGATATAGCCGGGAGTTGCACTCTGTTTGTCGGTGGACAAGGACCAATTTTCAACAGTCTCGCTGGCATGGTGTGGCAGCCGTTTTTCATGTGAAATACCGGGCTTTATGTTCCACTGGTCGTTATATTCAAGCGAATCAATCGTCTGTCCGGTCAGGTCCTTGATCACAATCTTATCGCCGTTATTGCTCAGTCCCGGCCATTTCGACGGAACGATCACTACCGAACTATCCCCGATGACAAATTGATCAAACAAAAGACTGTCCGCCGTAATGACAAGGTAGGCACCGGCTTCAATAATTAGATCACCGGAAATTTGTCCGGCGCTGCGGTTGTCATACAGATACCAACCATCAAGATTGATGTCCATTTCACTCCGATTAACCAGTTCGACGAATTCCGTCTGGGCAGCATTCGGATAGGCGAGAAACTCGTTCAGAACCAGAGATTTTTCAGGAAAAGAGACCAGCAGGTCAGCACTGGCAAAATTATCAACCAAGTCTTCATCACGGTCCATTTTCAGAAACGCGATGTAGCGGTTCCGCCCGGGCATTTCAGCAAAGATTTCACCCGTGATCACTTTGCCGGAATCGGGCTGAAGCGCCGGAATGGCAGCGCTGCTCCAAACCTGTTCCGCCGGAGCTGGCGTTCCGTCCCGGTTTCGGTCGTGATACAATTCAATCCAAGCCTGATCCGCTGGTTCAGTTCCCCGATTAACTATCGTTAATTTAAAAACCGTCTTTTCGCCCGGTGCCAACACCGATTCGCTGAATTGAAAGCTGCCATCCATTATGGCAAGATCATAGCGGTATTTCAGGATAGAATTCCGAAAGCCCGGCGTGGCACCCCAGGCGTGTTCCGAGCTTCCCCAGTTCAGCCCATCGAGCGCCGGCGAATTCGGGTCTCTCCTTTCGATACTGATCCCGGAACTGCCGCCCCATTCATGATTGAAAAATACTTTTTCGACCATACGGTTCGTACCGTCAGCCAGAAAAAGCGAGTCAGAGGAATTATTCAGTATTGGAAATTTCTCAGGAACAAGCAGCTTGCCCATGAATTCCGGATAGGATTGCAGAAAATCCTGCCGTGCAGCAATAATAAGAAAACTGAAAGATTCGAGAACAGTCGTCTGATCGGTAATCGTCAGCCATCCGCCGCCGGCGTCGCGCAAAGACCAGCGATTCAGATTCACGTCGAAATCGGACGGATTATAGATTTCAAACCACTCGGGCTCGCCGGATTCGGGAATATTCATTACCTCATTAATGATCAGACATTCCGGCAGATAACCGACGATAAGGGTACAGCCGCCCCAGTCGTTTTCCGGCTGCTCGTCGCCCTGGAGAAAAGTTTCGCAATAGATGTTATAGACACCGCCCGGAATCGAATCCGCCACCAGCGATTGTGTCTCTGTTGAATCGGTCTGTAAGAAGGTCGCGTAGTAGAGAATGGTGTCCATCAGAAAGGCTTCTCCGTCAAAATCCGCCGGCAACGAAATTTTTATATAAATAGAATACGATTCAACAGTTGCCAGTCCCCTGTTGCTAACCCGATATTCGATTTCAAACGGAGCATTATGCAACGGTTTTTCCGTTGCGACATAGATTGTATCGAGCGCCAGATCGTCAGTTTTGATCATTTGGCTGTTCATATCACCCGGCGTACCTCCCCTGGAGTCGGTTGACAAACACCAGTTGTGCGCCGTATTGCTGTCTGTAAAGGGATTGATTCGCTCCAGTGATACTCCCTGCCGGTAGCCCCAGCTGCTGGAGTATTTCAATGAATCAATCACCTGCCCACAGAGGTCCCGAACAACAATGGAATCTTCAGTATTGTTCAGGGTCGGCAACGTTTTTTCCAGCAGGATAAAAATCCCGCCCGGGCTCCAGATATCCGGCATGGTTTCGTCAGAGGAGAGGATGGCGTATTCCTGCGGAGGAATAAAAACATCGCTATCGGATATTTCGACGCAGCTGGAGGCATCACAAATCCGCCAATTAGCCAAATTGACCGTATCGTCGGAGACATTCAGTATCTCAATCCATTCACCGCCCCTGTCCGGAGCGGGCAGATACATAAATTCGTTGATGACAATCTGCCCGGTCAGATAGGCTACTTTAAAGTTGTAATAGGTGGTGTTATTGAGATTATTATCGTCGGCTGTCACGATCTGACCGATAACGCGGTTCTGCCCCGATTGAACATTCAGAATGCCGGGATATAAAACCACCGAATCACCAGCTTGGATAGTCAATATATCCATATAGAGAATTTCCCGTTGCTGCAGGATTGAATCACGGTTCATATCAATACCGAGAATTATTTCTGCATTTTCTACGGTTTTTCGCCCGATATTTTTAACAACGACATACAGATTGGCTGTATCGCCAGGTTTCAGCGCCACGGATTCATCCTGCAAACCGATATTCGTGACCGCAAGATCGGAGTCTTTGATTTTGACGCTGTTTTCATACCCCGGCGTACCTCCCCTGGAGTCGGTTGACAAACACCAGTTGTGCGCCGTATTGCTGTCTGTAAAGGGATTGATTCGCTCCAGTGATACTCCCCGCCGGTAGCCCCAGCTGCTGAAGTATTTCAATGAATCAATCACCTGCCCACAGAGGTCCCGAACAACAATGGAATCTTCAGTATTGTTCAGGGTCGGCAACGTTTTTTCCAGCAGGATAAAAATCCCGCCCGGGCTCCAGATATCCGGCATGGTTTCGTCAGAGGAGAGGATGGCGTATTCCTGCGGAGGAATAAAAACATCGCTATCGGATATTTCGACGCAGCTGGAGGCATCACAAATCCGCCAATTAGCCAAATTGACCGTATCGTCGGAGACATTCA